>Ga0315312_1000121_pt1 | contig 127893 bp, 143 predicted proteins | sample TDP7_MG_FD_203629 | JGI IMG/M metagenome (GOLD analysis project Ga0315312, IMG submission 203629) | Freshwater sediment microbial communities from Lake Towuti, South Sulawesi, Indonesia - TDP7 | ecosystem: Environmental > Aquatic > Freshwater > Lake > Sediment | place: Indonesia: South...
GTGGTTGCGCAATTTCCCATACCTGAGCACATTCTTGCAAAACCCAATCCACTCAAAGAGTTTACGTATGGGCCATCGTCTATAAGAAACTCGGACCAAGAGGCTAAATCAAACCACTATCAGATCAAAGATTTAAGAGTTGGAATGAAACGCATTAACATAAGGGCAAGGGTTCTCGAAGTATCTCAGCCAAGGCTCGTCACGACCCGTTTTGGTTTTTACGCTAATGTAGCGAACGCCCTTATTACAGACGAAACTGGAACCATCCAATTGCCTTTATGGAACAAACAAATAAATGAAATTTTTGTGGGTGACCTCGTTCAAGTCGAAAACGCTAATGTTATAGTATTTAGAGGTGTACGCCAGTTAAAGGTTAGTAGAAGCGGAAAAGTGGGAGTTGTCAAAAATAATTAGCGTCTACACATTTATGTGGTGCATGTGATATTGCCTATGTTTCCCTAAAGGTTTTAGAAACACCATCAAGAAATACCTCTTTATATTGAATAATAGAAGGTTCCTCCTTAAATTATCAATGCAACTTGAAATTGAATATTGTATCAATGTTAATGGAGAGAGGAGGTGAAGTTAAGTTGAAAGAATATGAGTGCGTGGAAGTTAAGCTGATGTGGAAGCCCTCTGCGAAAAACATAAGGTTGAGATCAACTTCTGGCACAGTCTATCCAATATTCTCCAGCCTAAATTCATCGTAGACGGTGTTGGATTCGACGCCGACGAACTCTACGACGAGAAAATATCTGAAACCCTAGCCAATCAAGCAAAAGAGATCGTGAAAAGGACGAAGAATCAGCACAAATTAATGACCCGCAGGCTTAAACGTTTTTAACATCAACCACTCTAACGTGACCTAAGACGGTGAAGCGGGTTGATGATCGCGGTGACGGTTGACGATTTAGCTCCTAAACCTTCTTTTCGTATTCACGGAACCTTTTTCCGCAACACTCGTACTGCTTAACATGTATCTTTTTGTTCTTGCCCAAAATCAGTTGTTCGGCCTAGTCGTTTTCACCCCGCACCAAAAGAAGAAAAGATAAAAAAGAAAAAGGATTGTGAACGAAGGATAGATGTTAGCTTGAGAGCTTAATATCTCCTTGTATTTCTTCGTTTAGAATAACATTCTCGGCAGTATACCGGTCTGCTTCCGTCAGGTTTGAAGGGAACTTCACATTCCTCTCCACACTCAGCACAAACTGCCTTATGCATTTCTCTTGGTTCTCTTCTATACGACATCTAGATTACACCTCCTATTCGCTGGAAGAACTAGTTTTCGTTTAGAATCCTAATTCTTAAAAACTTAACATAGAAGATGTAACTAATAAACTTATGCTACGCTTTGATTGACTGAACCAAAGAATCATTTTAAAAAGAGGTGAACTGAGTTAGCAACAATTCGTTTCAAGGAGTTTGCTGAGTTTCTAGGAGCGAGTTATAGGACGATTCGATTTTCTTCCGTGCTATGTTTCACCTCGACGACTCTTGTAGGGGCTGTTTTAGCCGGCGCGCTCATCGATTTAGGAATGGTTTGGCTGCTAATGTTCTCGGCTTTCAGCACGTCTTTCGCCTTCATCATAAACGATCTATCCGACGCAGAGCTTGATAGATAGCTGGTGTGTTGAGGAATCCTGTTTCAACAGGCGAGCTGAGCTTGGGAAGATGCATCTCTCTTGCGCTCTCCTTTCTCCTCGCTTCCTTGGTGACTTTGTTCTCTTTAAGCCTCCAAAATCAGTTGCTCGGCCTAGCCGTTATCTTTCTTTATTTCACCTACTCATGGCTTGTGCGAGCGAAGGCTCGGCCAGTGCTGGACATATCATATCACGGCTTATGTCTAGCGATCCTTGCAACTATTGGATACGCGGGGTATAGACCCTTCGACATTACCTGCTTCCTTTTAGCCTCACTAGTATTTCTCCTATCAGCCACGTCGCAGATTCTTCAAGAGGTTAGGGACTACGAGACTGATAGAAAGATGGTGAAAACGACGGTCACATTATTAGGAAAGAGGATGTCTCTGATCCTTTGCCTAGCATTTTTTGCGTCCGCCTTCGCGATCTTCCTCCTCTTACTTTTCTACGATGTAGTCCCTCTCGAAATTCTGCTTCTGTCGCCACTAGCCTACTTTATTATAGCACCCATCATTCGAGCCATACATAACGAAGAGTATGAGGACATGCTGAGAGAGATCCTAAAGAAGCGGCTGATCCTGATCGCTATATTAATCGCCGTCTTAATCTTAGGGAGAAAATAATTCTTCCCAAATAAATACCGGAGCGAATAATAGTCTCTGCAAGTTTCTAAACATGAGAATTGTGGAAAATTTATAGCAAATTTGCGTAATGCGAAACTTGATAAACTATTTGCGAGCATTACAAATATTTACATTCGACTTAGAAAGGTAAAGATAAGAGGAAAAGAAATTGATCATGATATGTCCAAATTGAGAGTTATCATATCCTTCATAGCTGCTCATACCACAATCCTTAAGAACTGCGCTCTTTATGAACATCGAAGTGGGTGTAAAGATATGTCAAATGAAGAAACATCCGAAAGTAAAGAGCTCATAAAGATAGAGAAATTAACCCCAAGTTCAAGAGAAGTAAACATCATTGTAAAGGTGGTCTCCAAGAGTCAAGTTAGAGACGTCACAGGAGGGGACTACACTGTACGCCGGGTTACAGACGCTTTGGTCGGAGACGAAACAGGATGCGTGTACCTAACACTCTGGGACGACAACATAGACAAAATAAACGAGGAAGCCACCATATGCATCACTAACGGCTACGTAAACCTTTTCCGAGGAAACATGCGCCTAAACATAGGAAGATACGGCAGCTTCAAACTCCTAGAAGAATCCCCCATCACAGAAGTCAACACAGAGAACAACCTGTCTGACAAACGATACGAACAAGAAAGACGCTACCAACCTTATCGGCAACCCAGATATGGTGGAAGCAGATACGGTGAAAGAAGAGGTTACCAGCGAAGAAGAAGATACTAAACCCATATAAAGCAGACAGCTTACCTGTATGCGTTCATAATTATGTGGGGTAAAGGGTGAGGTAATGCCTAGGGACCCTGTGTGCGGCATGATTCTGGACGAAAAGACATCTAAATTCAAGATCAGTTTTGGAGGAGAAACATATTATTTCTGCAGTGTAACGTGTAAGAAGACGTTTAAAAGGAATCCGAGGAAATTTGCAAAGGAAATAGACTGAATTCTTTATATGGGTTAAGAGAAAAATCTGAGGGTATACTTAGATTGTAACGATACATCTTCAAAGTGTGTGAGCGCCACTAACCCTTTTAATCGTTCTTATTCCGCAGAAACTCGATTCAAAGACTCTTTCAGTTGCGAGTACTCCTCAGATATTCGTTCATACTTTTTTCCCGATATTTAATATACACGACTCTACTCGGAGATCTGGGAGGCAACCATCGTAGGGGTGCCATCCCACGTTATCGAGTTCTTCGAGAAGGTTATTTCACCTTTTGTCGATGGAGCTACATATGAAGACTTGAGGAAAAGATACTTTGGCATTTATCACAAGAGCTTAGGTAAATCAACGCTTACAAGCTACCTTGCCCCATGAGAAGACTTAGGCTGGATCTCGATCATTACACACCCTGATGATAAAAGGCAACAGATTATTTGAAACAGAAAGAGAAGTGGACTAAGCCCATACAGTAAAAGCTTGAAAATTTGGCGAACATTCTTTGTCTGGTCCGTTGGTTTCGCCTGGTTTTCATACTCTTTTTTGGTTAACATACTTTTCAGATCGCATTTGCCTTTAAGTGAAGTGGAGGCCGGCTTTGAATACGTAACAGAAATGGACGGCGTAAAAATCTTCAGAAAACGCAAATAGGGCTGGCTTAAAGGTGCTCAGTTAAAAGGCGAACACCATCCCTATTTTTATTAAACACGTTCACGCGTAAAGGTTCTACCTTCAGGGCATTAATGTTAGTAGATAATTGTTTATTGGCTGCTCTCATCATCAATCTAATCTTTTGAAGTGTACTTAACTTGAAATGACCCCAACTCCTCAGCTTTTCCATCGGGGTCAAGCGAGCATGCTGTGACCTCAAGGGTTTTATCGCTAATTCTTGTTATGCTCATAACCACGTATCTTTCATCGGGATTCTTAATTTTCGCAGATCGTATTTTTTCTTGAATTTCTGGGAAGCTAAACTCTTCTCCCTCTGCCACTACTGGAATTAAAGGATAAAAAACAAGAACCTTTAGAAACGCTTTAACATCTAAAAGCTTTTGAAGCTCATCATCTAAAACATCCTCTACACGATGTGTGTTCTCATGTTCTAAGGCTAAGACGACTACCGAAATGTCGGGGTGTCTTATTTCCCATGTCTGGTCTAATGCGAGCCACTCTCTTTTAGGTATGTAACCGAGACTACGTCCGATAGAATCAAAAATACCCAGTAGAGTATCCGTCCATGGCCTTGAGGCGACCCAAATATCTGGCAATGTGGTATTCGAAAATTCGACACAAAAACTCTCAAAGAGTTCTTTGGGTGTCGGTATCGTGTACTTATATGTTTTTTCAATTATTTTTTCATTCATTCCGCGATCTCCGGGATAATACAATATTCTGAGTAGCATCTAAATTTTAATTTGTTATCGATCAATGCTTAGAAGTTTTAAGATGGAACATTGCTCGATTCCATATATTAAGGGAAAAAAGCATTTTAAGTAGTATTGCGGTCTATGGTTTTGTTATCATGAAGGGTTGTAGATGGCTAAGTTCGTTTTTGTTACGGGTGGCGTGTTGAGTTCGGTGGGTAAGGGCATTGTGACATCATCCATCGGGAAGATGCTTCAGGCTCGAGGCTTCACCGTCACAGCCATAAAGATTGATCCCTACGTCAACGTGGATGCGGGCACCATGAACCCCTACATCCACGGGGAGGTTTACGTGACGGATGATGGGGGCGAAACCGATCTTGACCTCGGCGGGTATGAGAGGTTTCTGAACCTCAACCTTCCTAAGGACAACAACATCACCACGGGGCAAATATATCAAGCCGTCATTAACAAGGAAAGGCGCGGCGACTTTTTAGGAAGATGCGTCCAGATCGTCCCTCACGTCACCAATGAGATCAAGGACCGAATCCGCTTGGTAGCCGAGCGATCGAAAGTTGATGTTGTCCTAACCGAGTGTGGAGGAACCGTCGGAGACATCGAGGGACTGCCCTTTCTTGAGGCCATCCGTCAGATGCGCTTGGAGGAAGGCTTTGAAAACACGCTGTATGTTCACGTGGCCCTTGTCCCAATCTTAGACGTTACTGGCGAAATGAAAACCAAGCCTCTCCAGCATAGTGTGAATGAGCTGCGTCGCATCGGCATTCAACCAGACATGATCGTTGCCCGATGCGAGAAAATGATCGATTCTGAGGCTCTTCGAAAGATAGCACTGTTCGGAACGATTCCAGAAAGAGCTGTGTTTTGCTCCTATAATGTTCCCTCCATCTACCAGGTACCCCTCATCTTGGATGAGCAAGGAATGAGCGAATACATTTGCAAAAGGTTGAGCTTGCCAGAACGAAAACCCGAGTGGAGTGAGTGGAAACAGTTTACGAATTCACTTTTAAACCCGCGCTTTGAAGTGAGAGTGGCACTGGTGGGGAAATATGCGGGTTTGGTGGACAGTTACGTGAGCATGAACGAGGCATTGCGACACGGCGGAGCTGCCTGTGAAGCTCATGTGTCGATCGATTATGTTGAGGCAGAAACGCTGGAGCAGAATCCAAGCGCATGGGAGCTTCTCAAAAACTATGATGGAATCTTTGTTCCTTACGGTTTTGGCCCTAGAGGCACCGAAGGAAAGATGAGGGCGATCCGTTTCGCGCGTGAAAACAACATTCCTTTCTTAGGGATTTGCTATGGCTTTCAATTGGCGATCGTGGAATTTGCTCGTAACGTGTGTGAACTAGAAGGAGCCAGCAGCACAGAGATCAACCCAGCCACTCCTCATCCCGTGATCAACTTGATGCTTGAGCAGCGAGGCGTTGAATATAAGGGGGCGACCATGCGTCTTGGAGCACATAAAATTTTGGTCGAAAAAGGTACGCTAGCGTATAGACTATACGGCTCTGAGGAGATTTACGAGCGCCACCGCCACCGATGGGAGGTCAACCCAGACTATTGGGAAACCTTGCAAAAGCGAGGGTTGGTGTTCTCAGGGAAGAGCCCTGACGGTCGGAGAATGGAGATTCTAGAACTACCCAACAAGTTCTTCTTCCTAGCTTCCCAGTTCCACGGGGAGTTTAAGAGTCGACCCGGTAAGCCAGACCCAGAATACTACGGCTTCATCAAGGCATGCTTAGACAGAAAAATAGGGAAATCGAAACCGGAATTTTGAAAAGTGCAAGCAGTTACATGTGATTTTCTGAACGCGGCCAAAAATTCGCAGACCCTGAGTTTTTGGGAGTCTTCCAATCAAACGCTTGAGCGAGTATACTTCTCTGTCTTTCAGTACGTATTGATCAAAAACTTATTTTCGTCGGAATCTTAACGTTAAACAGTTTAAATGAGAGTGAAACAAGGGTGGGCGAACGAAACAAACTTCGTTTTCAACCAAAAATCATTATATCAAAATTCGGTGAGGTTAATGCCGATGAAACCGATCGCATTGTCGAAATTATGGGAGAGTGTTATGGTCGATTAGCGCCTCACGAGGTTTCTCTAGTTGATCTATATGTTTTTGAGCGATCCTCGTCGGTAATTGCCTTTACGGCAAAAGAATATGAAGAAGTTGGCGTGGTATCTGCTTCCTTTGATGAGTTGTTTTTCGCTATGCACGATGCTTGGCGAGGAACATCCCGCATTATTCTATGTTTTGAGAGGATGAAGAAGCTGCCAAAACTGGTTCAGGTGGGAGGGATTCGGCATGAGGTGGGGCACTCGGTTTTGCACGGCAGCTTACGCTATTATCTTCTTCCACTTCCACCAGCACTCCTAGACCTTGTTGACCGCTTCGACATCTCCTCGGAGTATGCAACCAACCTGCTTTATTTGATATCCATAGCGGTGAAAGACTACGAGGTTTCTCGCCTCCTTTATGAGCGGGGCTACATTGAGGACCAAATAGCCTACGCGAAGCACTTACTAACCGTTACCGAAAGCGACATACTCTCCTGGGAAATGTCAAGGGGCAAACCGTTAGCTGAGGTTCTGTGCTTGATTTCTTGTCTAAAGGCCGAAGGCTGTGCCGCGCCCTTTATGTTTGATAAAACGTTTGGTGAAGAGATGAAGAGGCGCATCGTCGAGAGCTTGTCTTACCTGCCCACAGGCTACTCTGCGCCGCTGCTTAGCGTGATACTGGAAGGCTTTTCATCCCTAGGGGCGGACACCTTCAGCAACATTGATCAGATGGCTTCTTTAATTAAGGAGAAAATTGTTAAACCCCTTCTCCTGAGAAGGGGCGTTTTCACATAACACATAAAAGTATAATACCAAGTAGCATTATTTGCCTTTTACCCACTGTTTAGGTGTAGCTATAAATGCTTACGGAAAGGAGCTCACTCATAAAACGAGGCATCCCTCTATTACTTATTGGTTTATCCGTTTTCCTCTTCTATCTGTATTTCTTTGTTGGCATAGCAGACATAGCGGTGATTATCCATCGCGCCAATCTGTTTTATTACTCACTGGCGGTTATCGCTGTTTTAGTGAGTATGACCTTCTATTCCTTAACCTGGCAACGTCTGCTAAGCCTGCTTTCAATAAAGACAGCCCCTAGAAAGACGCTTCTCTTTACTTGGATAGGCACCTTCGTTGACCTTTTAGTTCCAGCAGAGTCCATTAGCGGCGAGATCTCCAAAATCTACCTCATGTCCAAAAGCTCGGGCGAAAATGCTGGAAAGGTTGTAGCGTCAGTGATCAGTCACAGAATCCTCTCTATGACAGTCACCCTAAGCGGTTTAATCGTTGGCTCAGTACTCTTCATTTTACGATACGAACCCTCCGGGCTTGTCCTAAACCTTATAATCATCGTGGCGACTGGCACCGCTATTTCACTGTTTCTCATGTGCTACTTATGCCTGAAGGAGGAAACCACCGAGAAGATGATTCACTGGTTGATACGTTTCCTCGCGTTCATTTCCAGAGGTCGTTGGCAGCTAACTCGCTTGAGGTTCAAAGCTCAAGAAATGTTAAAGGCGTTTCATGAAGGAATCGCTATCTTGGTCAGAAACCCCAAGAGCTTAGCTTGGCCAGTGGCCCTTTCCATAGCGTCTTGGTTCTTCGATGTGCTCGTAGCCCTTTTGGTCTTTGTTTCCCTCGGCTTTCAAGTCTCTTCAAGCGCAATATTGATCGTGTATTCTATTGGTTGCGCTCTTCAAACCATCCCTTTGGGTGTTCCCGGCGAGGTAGGCCTCATAGAAATCGTCATGATCAGCCTATACACGCTGCTCGGTATCCATCCAGCCATCAGCGCTGCAGCCACTGTACTAACAAGGGTTATAACCCTATGGTTTAAGCTCCTTTTGGGCTACATGGCGGTTCAGTGGGTTGGGATCAAAGTCTTGATGGGCACCGCGAGGTAAGGCTCGCTTACAAGCGGCGTCCAACTCCCCTGATTGATATTAAAGAGCCGATCTCAACTAAACCTTAGCTACCTCGCCGTACTTTCCCACGTTGATTCTCCATTCTCCTTTGAAAGATGTTACGAAGCCATTCTCGATCTGTAAGGAGTCTCCAACCTTGAGGGGGATGATCTTTTCGTCCCACAAAACCAGCACTATCGAGCCTGTTTCGTCCTCTACCTTCGCCTCAAGGATTTCGTGCTCAATGCCGGTGCCTGTGGTGACTTGTTTAGGTTCTGAAATGCTCAGCACCTTGACCTTAATGTTTACGTTGTTCATTCCAGGTTTGAGATCGCGTATGTTCAATGAAGCCCCTCAGAGTAAGTCCTCGCCTATAACTCTTCCATGACCCTCTTAAACATTTGCTAAGGAACCGATAAGGAAAAGTTAGAAGGATGCTATTTATCTTATGGAGTTTAACCAACATGACTACCCTGCGGTGCAGTCGATGTCAAGCAACTCTGAAGCCGTATCCCCCCAGATATAGATGTGAGGAGTGTGGAGGTCTTCAAGAATACACCTACGATCTCCAGCTGTTGAGCAAAATCAAGTTCACCGGTCCCTTCACCTTTTGGAGGTATCAACCATTACTCCCCGAAGTCACCAACGTAGTGACGATGGGAGAAGGCGGCACACCTCTACATAAAGCTAAGCGCCTCGCGAAGAAATTAGGCCTAGACTCATTGCACCTAAAGGATGAGACCCGAAATCCCACCAACTCCTTTCGAGACCGATGCGCAGCGTTAATGGTCTCCAACGCTCTAGATTTGAGGTATGACTCCTTGGTCTGTGCTTCCGCCGGGAACATGGGAGCCTCCCTAGCTGCTTATTGCGCCAAATCAGAGCTCACCTGCCACATCATTGTCCCAAAGTTGGTGGACATGGGCAAGCTGGCTCAGATGCTCATCTACGACGCCGTCATCGAGGAGCACGGAGGAATTGTTGACGAGTCCATCCAGCGAGCCGAGTCCCTAGCGAGGGAAACAGGCTGGTATCAAGCCACGACAGAACTGAACCCCCTCGCGATCGAGGCTCAGAAAACCATCGCCTACGAGGTCGCGGAACAATTTGGAGTGCCCGACTGGTTCGTTGTTTCCATGGGAGGTGGCGGAACCATCCACTCCGTCTGGAAGGGCTTCAAGGAACTGCAAGCCCTAGAAGCCACTGAAACGTTACCCAAATTGGTGGGCGTTCAAGCGGATGGGTGCGCACCCATCGTCAGCGCACACCTAAAACATGAGTCAGAACCATTCGCCACCCCGAAACCCTCCACCCATGCCTTAGGAATCCTCGTGCGCAATCCGTTAAACGGGGGATGGGCCCTCAAAGCAATAACAGAATCCAAGGGCGTCGCCGTCTCGGTGCAAGACTCCGAAATCTTCAAGGCTGAACAAGAAATTGCGAGGTTGGAGGGAATCTTCGCGGAGCCCGCGAGCTCGGCCACGGTTGCGGCACTTGAAAAGCTGGCTCAGCAGGGCGTCATCGAGAAGGAAGACAGCGTTGTCTGTCTCATCACGGCAAGCGGGTTAAAGGCAACCGACGTGCTACAAGCTTTAGCGAAGAGGCGAAAAACCGCTGTCGTTGGCTTAGAGTTAAGCACAAAGGAAAAGATACTGCGCATCCTAGGCCGAAAGGACACCTATGGCTACGACCTGTGGAAAAAACTCGGAAAAACCATGACACGGGCCGCTGTATATCAGCACTTAAACAACCTCTTGCAGCGGGGATTAGTGGTTGCCTATAAAAAGAATGGACGGAAGTACTTCAAAACTACAAAGCGTGGAGAAAGAGTTCTACAGGCTATTGATGAGCTGAAAGTGCTACTTTGATGTTATGAAGTTTTCGAGCTGCAAAATTTATTAATTAGTAAAGTTATAACTATACTATATCTAATGACCGAGAGTCCATTAATCCATGAGGGGTCTCGTATGAGAACCAAGTTTATGAGAAAAGAGTTCCTATTGATCCAGATTTCTCTCTCAGCAGTTATGGCCGCACTGGTCTGTGTGGCAACTTTGATAATACGGATTCCGAATCCTATGGGAGGATATTTCAACCTCGGAGATGTCATGATCTTTGTCAGTGCGTTAACCTTCGGCCCTGTTATCGGAGGACTCGCTGGGGGAATAGGCTCGGCCTTAGCTGATATGATTGGATTCCCCATATTTGCTCCATTTACTTTAGTGATTAAGGGAATAGAAGGTTCCATTGCCGGCTTAGTTACAAATAGAAAAAGCATTTTTCGGGACACACTTGCCGTGACCGTGGCTGGAGTCGAAATGGTTGTTGGCTATTTCCTAGCCGAATTTTACCCATTGCAATGGGGATTAGGAGGAGCATTAGCAGAGGTTCCGGGAAACATAGCCCAAATAGTAATAGGAGGTTTCGCAGGAATTCCAACAACCCTAGTTTTGCGAAGGAGATTACCTGAAATCCTTAAACACTAAGTCTTTTCAGGGTTCCCCGCGTACCATCGCATCCACTTTTAAGGTAGTACTGAGTAATGTTAACGCCATAGCTGGAGGATCTGAAAAATGGTTCCGCGTTCGTTATCGGTTGGTAAGCTTGATCCTAACTTGCTTAAGCAATTGGTTTTTGGTTGCCTTGGATCCCCTGACCCTCGCGTTATTGTTGGTCCCAAGATAGGTGAGGACGCGGCGGTAATCGACTTTAAGGACAGGGTTCTCGTTATTCATTCAGATCCTATCACTGGAGCCGTCGAAAACGTTGGTTGGCTCGCCGTCAACGTGTGCTCCAACGACATTGCCACAAGGGGGGTTCGACCCCTTTGGATCTTGATTGTCATGCTTCTGCCTCGAGACGTCAACCCCGCCCAAGTGAAACAGATAACCCAACAAATCGACGAAGCGGCGAAGGAACTCGGCATCGCCGTCGTAGGAGGCCACAGCGAGGTCACTCCGGGCATTAACAGACCCATCCTTGTTGCAACAGCTATCGGGGAGGCTGAAAAAGGAAGGTTTGTAAGTTCTAGCGGGGCAAAAATTGGTGACCGTATCATCGTGACTAAGGGAGCCGCTATTGAGGGGACCGCCATTCTGTCTACCGAAATGGCTGAAGTCTTGCAGAGGGGGTTAGGCAGAAGCCTTGTTCAGAGGGCTCAAAAACTAATCAAAAAAATTGGTGTGGTAAAGGAGGCCTTAACCGCCTTAGAGGTAAGCGGCGTTCACGCCATGCACGACGCCACAGAGGGAGGAATCGCCGGAGGTCTTCAGGAGGTGGCGTGGGCTTCCAATGTGGGCATCATAGCCTACGAGGAAAAGATACCCATTTATGAAGAGACGAAGGCGATTTGCAAAACCCTCAACATCGATCCGCTCAAAACTATCAGCTCCGGTGCCTTAATAATTTCGGCGCATCCGGAAAAGGCTGAGGAAATCGCCGCTACCCTTCACAAAAGGGACATTCAAGCATCCATCATCGGTGAGGTGGTGAACAAGAGGGAGGGCTCCTACGTCCTGCGAAGGGATGGAACTAAGCTTGACCTTTCTAAGCCCGTAAAGGAAGAGCTGTGGGGAGCCTTAGAGAGACTGGAAACAAGGCGCAAGCACGCATTAAAGCGCTCTTCTTAAACATTAAACATGGAGGAGACGGCTGTGCGTCCTTTAGTAAGCCTCGAGTTTTTCGCTAAGGACACGTTGAAGGCGGTTCAGAGGAGAGATGCGGTGATCGCCATCGACGTTTTGAGGTGCTGTTCCACCATCGTCACGGCGTTGGCAAACGGCGCTCAGGAGGTTATCCCAACAAAAACCGTGAACGAAGCCCGAAGGCTCCATAAAAAGCATCCCGAGCTCATACTGGCCGGAGAGAGAAGAGGAATAAAGCCGAGAGGATTCGATCTAGGAAACTCGCCCCTCGAATTTTCTCCTCAAGCAATTGGAGGAAAGCGCATAATTTTCACCACCACAAGCGGGACAAAAGCAATCGTTTTCTCCCAAAAAACAAAGTGGGTGCTAATCGGAGCCCTCCTAAACGCTGAGGCGGTGGCCAAGGCGACTTTGAAAATCGCTGAGAAAGAAAGGTTGGGAATTTCTCTGGTGTTGTCTGGAAGAGAAGGAAAACACTTTTCTTTGGAAGACTTTCTTTGTGCAGGACTAATAGTGGAAAGCCTTCCAACCGACACGGTTGAACTCTCTGATGCCGCCTTAGGGTCGTGGCTAGCCTATCAACAATCCCGTGGATCACTCTATGAGACCATTCAAAAAGGATATCACGCGCAATACCTTAAAAGCATAGGTTTTGGAGAGGACGTACGCTTCTGTTCTCAGGTAAATGTCTTCGACATCGTCCCCATCTGCACAAATGGAACAATCATTCCACTCGACTTGAATTTACTGTAAGATCTTAAGATGAGGAAAGCAAGCAACTCGTAGAAACCTTTATTCCTCTTCCTTCTGTTCGATTTCCTCGATTGGCTTGGGAGGTGGGGTTGTGGCCATGGTCCATCCGATCCATCCAACTACAACAAAGACGCCGATCAAGCCGACGAAAACCGGAACTCCGATCAACCACATTTGGATATCCCTGGGGTTAATCCATCCGAACATAACGCTAGGGAACGCGAGGGCAATGGTATACCAGATTGCGACACCCAAGCAGGCCACACAAATAAGCCCACCTATGGCCTGATCTTTACTGGCCACACCTATCACCCCACCCAGCTATCCTTTACTGTGACCTATTTTTAAAAATCATTATGAAAAGTAGGTCTAGAACATACCGCCTCAGAATTCTAATTCATTTTCATGAAGCCTGTTGGAAATGATTCAATTGCGAAGCCCAAACGAGCGTGGTGACGGTTGCTTTGCGCACTAACACATGCAACGTTTCGAGAGAAGAGAGCCTTATTCACCACCGGATTCCATCATTCGTGGAAGCACCGCTAAAACCATTTACGCTTTCTTTTCTGGTTTGATGAATTGGTATAATTCCGCGACGCAGAAGGTGAGCATTCTAAGCATATCTATAAACGGGTAAGTGATGATCCTTTCATATCGCTTGTTTTCTAACGCTTTGTACGCATAAAACGCCATTAAGGCAAGTAAAGGTGCAAAAAGGATTCCAAAGAGTAACAGAAAAGAGGTTGTTGAGGTCGTCGTGACCGTTAGAAACGTTAGTGACCAGATTATTGATAGCCATGCTATAAAGCCTAATAGATTTAGAAGGAACCATGTTGAAAGCGCGTCCTTTGCCCTTTTCCTTTTGAGCAAAAACCCGCTTCCCCTACCGTATCTAAACGTTTGTTCTAAGAGCCCTTTAAGAGTTGATCTGTGTTTATGCAAAACGAGAACAGAGGGATCCAAAACCATCCTGTAGCCAGCTCTACAAGCTCTTTCTACGAGTTCATCCTCGTCGAAGCTATAACGAATGCCTTCGTCAAATCCACCCACTTCTTCGATGGCGCTTCGTCTCAACGCCATGTTACAGCCAGCCGGGTAACGTGCAATCAATTTTATCATGTCAAGCGTTTCGCGTCTTTTGAAGGATCGCAAAACAGGCATTATGCTGTAGTCGGCGTATTGAGAGAAGAAGCCTCCATCAAACCCTTTCACGTTCCCCCCTACGCAACCAACCCGCGGATCATTAAAGTTTTTAACAATTTTTCTGATCCAGTCGCTTGGCACAACACAGTCAGCGTCCGTGAAGACAACGATTTCATTCCCACTATTCTTGACCCCGGTATTTCTTGCCGCATTTAACCCCTCCTTCTCTTCAACCAGCAGTCTAACGGGATATTTTGCAGCGATCTCCCTAGTGCTATCCTTTGAGTTACCATCAACCACTACTACGTCAACCTTATCTCTATCGTAGTCTACCTTCAAAAGCGATTCCAATAATGTCTCTATCGTTTCCTCAGCATTTAGAGCCGGAACAACTATCGAAACTGGTGGCAGAAATTCTTTGGTCCTCACGATCACCGCCAACGATTCGCTTCAGTTGTTTAGGAAGCGATTTGCACATAAATCTTTTGAAAAAGCCAACTGTTTCGTTATTCTTCTATAATTAAACTCAGAACAAACTGAAGCGCCACAGTTTCAATCATCTGTCACATACGTGCGCGAAACGGGTGCAATAGCGGTCACCACAGATTTTAATCACGAACGTCACTGTTTTTCAAATATCATTAACGCTACTTTGTTTATTACGTCTAACACAGTTGGATACACATCCCTTCTCAAGAGACCTTTTTGAAAGAGCTCTTCATCGGTAACGCGACGACGTATTTGTACTGTCAATCTCTTCCGCCATATGGTTTTTAAGTTTAAAATCGGATAGGCTAAGCCCTTAAGTACAGCAAAGGCTTGGTCTGGCTTCAATAACAATATGAGTGCAAAGGCGCTTAACAATGTAAGAATGTAGAATCTGCATATTCTTTGCCAGAGGTTCCTTTGTTCATAGTTCTTCAGCATCGTGCAAATTCTATTCTTAACCGAATGGTATAATCTTCTGGGGCTTAACCCCTTCGCAATCTGCCCGCAGTGACGTGTCCTCGCCGAGGGGACAAAGATGACTTCATATCCTAACAATCTCGTTCTCCAACAGAAATCTGTATCATCATCGTAAATGAAGTGGTCTTCATCAAACCCGCCCACCTCATTAAAAACGTCTCGTCTCACAATGCAGGAAGCGAAAGATGCGGCAAAGATTTCGAAAACCCTGCTGAAAGCTTTTTCTCTCATGTTGAATGTGGTGCTCCATGTACCTAGAGCGTCTAGGGCTAATCCCGTGTGATCAAGTCGCTCTTCGTCATCCATCCTTAATATCTTCACTTGCGCCACACCCTTTCTTTCATCTTCCTCCACAACTTTTATCAGCTCTTTCAACCACTTCGACTCGACGACAGTGTCATTGTCTAGGAAGGCTACATATTTGCTCGTGGAGTTTGCTTCAGCTACACCCACATTGTGTGACGCTGAAGGACCTATATCGTATTCATAGTGAACAACTTTGACGTTTTCAAATCGTTCCGCGACCCACTTTTCTATTTGAGGAGTTTGGCAGTCTACAACCATGATCTCAAAGTTTGGATAGTCTGTTTTAACAAGAAAACACAGACACTTTTCAAGATATTTCGTTTCTCTGGCATTAATGACAACAACACTCACTTCAGGGCAAGCCGCTTTTCTTAACGTCGTCGTTTGAAGCCTCCGTCTACCCAGAGGAAATTAAGAAAGTTTGTCTAAAGCTTCCACCCAGGTCCTCATTTTCTCGACTTGCAGCTTCATGAACTTGACGTGAATAGGTTCCTTAAACTGCCTCTCAACGTTTTTATCAATATGCTCAGCAAGCTCCAAGTAACAGTCTGCGTAGCTTTTAGAGGAAAGCTCTGCTTCGTCGATTATGCGCCAAAGTTTCTCATTAATCACCACACCCTCTAACTCCTTACGCAAATCCTTAAAGACATCTCTACCTCTTTTAGTGTGAACACATAGCGGTTTTCCTAAGCACATCTTTTCTCCGAGGTGATCCACTATTTTCTTTAAAAATAGCCCTGACCATATATCGTCAAATCTATCTATGCCTAGAGTATTCATGTAAAGTTGGTAGAAGGCAGGCATTATTCTTGTTTTAAAGGAGGTGTTCATACTGCAGACCGCAAAGTATGTATCCTCGCCGACAACCACCTTATCCCTTCTGCACGCTTTGCTCTTTATGACGCATCTTCCATCGAGTCCACCGTGATAAGCAAGCGTTAACGCACCCAAATCTGGATGTCCAAGCCAAAGCCCCATGTTTAAGACACACTCGCCTCCCCCCTCTGTCCAAAAGTAATGCTCTTGCCTAGTTCCTAGATCGTACGGATGACCTCTTGGGTATATTCCGAAGTCAACGGTTAACATTAGGTTTTCTAAAGTGTTGTACCATTTTCCTTTAGCGTGAACAGTCATACCATCTTCTCTGGTAAGGTTTTCGGTGTGCTCCTCCACAAAGTTGTCAATTTTATAAACATCATCGTCTACCTCTATCACAATGTTAGCTCCTTCTATATATGCAAGGAGAAATCCGAAACTCGTTTCAGCGTGACACCTTTCAGGTATAAGGCTCATGTACTTCTTGTAAGCCGACCCAAAATTATCTTCAAACCATTGCTTCCTCTCTCCCGGCCCAAAGTATTCATTAGGAACGTTTGTTAAGTTCTTAGCGTTCCTTGCACGTATTTTCTGGTTTCCTTCATCTATAACAAGGACTTTAATGTCTTCGTCAGCTTCATCGTTAATCGCTTTTAGGTTTTTCACCTCGTTAACGGATGGTACTATAATGTATGTTAGCATTGACACCCCATACAACCTTTTTAATTAGGCTTCATCTTAAAAGCTTAATTAAACATAAGGAATACGTGATATTTCATCGAAAATATTACGCCGTTTTGGCCGAACTGCCCTTAGGCTTTAGTTCCATCCGCCGAACAGCAATGAGCCCCGTAACGAATATGTAACAACGCGTAAAGTATGCCATGCCTAAACGGCTTTCAAACAACATCCATAAAATTGGGGTAGGCTCGATTGCCTACATCCTAAAGCTAGTTATCTAATTATGTAAATAGGTTTCTTGTCGAATAGGAGTAGAGGACTTCCTTAATCAAGTGAGGATTAAAGGACTGGGCAAGTACGGAGGGTTCGCGGAAACAATTTGTCAGACAATCATCGCACATGACATTTTCAAGAAATCGAGGTTCTTCGCCGTCAAGTATGTTGAACAATTTCTTCTTAATGAAACATGGATATACGTTTCCTGACCAATCAATGTATATCACATCTTCCCCTCCCTTACAGTAGAAGTTTGGAGGTCTTTTCTCGTGAAACCTTATGATATCTTCAATGCAGGTGCCTAGGTTCGCGATGGCGCTTCCCCTTTTTTTAAGCGACAAAAGGGTTTCCACGCTTCTTCTTAGGCTCGGAAAAGAAATCTCTTCTTCTGAAAGACTTTCGCCAAGGGGGTAGATGCTGGCATCGCTTTTAACTGGGTAACAAAAACCAAAGGGAATGCCTAGTCGCTGATTCACGTATCTCACCATTTTTTCAACCCCATCCTTAACAATGAAGGAATTCAAGAATGTTAGGGTATAAGTCTTCAATCCCGCTTCCTTGCAGTCCTTAATCGTCTCCTCTTGCTTGGTCTTTATGTTCTTGTGTCGTCTGATTTTTTCACATATACTCGGATCCCAGTGATCAAGGGACACGCTTAAAAGGAATAAGCCAGCTTCCTTCAACCTTGTAATCATGTCTCTTGACGCGGTTCCATTCGTTGTCATCGCCGTTACAAGCCCTAAGCGATTCGCATATCTCACCACATCAACGATGTTTGGATGTAGGGTAGGCTCTCCACCGGTGAAGTACACGATTAAGAATTTATTCTGAGAGAGAAAGTCTAAGACCTTCATCGCATCCTTCATGCCCACGAACCTTGGGGAGTTTTTGTATATATCACACATTACGCATCTACAGTTACATTCGGTGGTTACAGCGAAGACAGCGGTTCTTCTAAAACCGTTGAGGTACCTCACCAATGCTTCCATTGCATCCATCATGAGGGGATCACCATCAACTCCGAAGAACCGCCCACCTCGGCAATACTGCTTTTATTGCTCCTAATCCTTTAAAACAATTTTCGCAAAATCCTCTTCAGCGACCTTAAACGATCCCTTAAATCCTTTTAGGTTACGTCCACGTGCAAGGGGAAACTCAATTGTCAGTTAGGTGCGACTGGCAAGGAGCTGAGGACCGCGTCTAATCATCTTTTTCAACAGTCGCTTCCTCGATTTTTCGAGGCCCCGGGTCCCTTGGTCTTTTAAGCTCCCAGAGAGCCGGTAGAAACAGTACAATCACGAATCCACACAATGCCAAGATTAAGAGGATAAACAGCCAATGGGTCGAAGTCGGAATCGGAATCAATTTATTTCTAGTTAGCCTTATTCTGATTGCTGTTTATATAACTGTTTGCTACAACAGTGGTGATATCTCCCGCAAAATCCCTCTTTTTTGGGAATGACTATGCCATTCAGTTGCTATTCATAAAGTCAACAATTTCAATTTTAAGTTCGTGACTTGTGTTTTCGATAATGAAGTGAGTAAGCCCAGCAGGATTTGGCACCGCTATCGGGGCGTGTCTGGGCCAGCTGAGTCGAGTGGTGGAGTTATGCTAATTGCTACTATCCTAAAACCGCTTTTCTACTCAGTAAGAAAACTCCCATAACAGAGTTAACTATTAAGAGAATTTTACAGCAATTGATGTTTTTCCATGTTTTCACACAAGCCTTGAGCGCCAACGCGAATTGTTTTGCAACACGCGCACAGGTTAATCGGTGGTTTTATATGAATGGAGCACTAAATTTTTCGGTGCAGAGGGGAGGAGAGATTCCTTGAAGATGAGTAAACAAATCGGAGTTTACGCACTGTGCTTTGTGATTTTGGCGGTTTTCACCGTTCAAGGGTCGCTTGCAGCGAAGGTTGAAAGTGTAGCAAGCTGGACGTTCATGGTTTACATGGATGCTGACAACAATCTGGACCTCTACGGACTCTACAGTCTTGGGTTGATGGAGGAGGTTGGTTCCACCCAAAAAGTAAACGTTGTTGTCCTTTGGGACGGTCTCTACAAGCCTGCGTACATGTATAAGGTGATTAAAGGCGATGTTGAAGAAGTTAAGGGATTCACACTGAATGGGGTAGAAGTTAACATGGGTGATCCCCAAACCTTAAAGACCTTTGTGCGTTTCACAATCAGAAACTTCAAAGCGGAGCATTATGTCCTCGTTCTCTGGGATCATGGAGACGATGTGTCAGGATGCTGCTGGGATGAGCACCCTGAAGATCATTTGACTCACCCAGAGGTGGCGACAGCTCTTTCGAAGCATCACATTGATATCTTGGCGTTTGACGCTTGTCTCATGGCTATGATTGAGGTTGCTTACGAGTACAACCAATACGGCTTGAACACTGACTACCTTATTGGAAGCGAAAACTATGTTCCGCTTTATGGTTATCCCTATGACACCATACTAGAGGAGTTGAACCAGAACCAGACCATGTCAGAGCTTGACTTGGCTGAGGTGATAGTGCGCAATTACGCGGAGTTTTACCAGCCGAGACCTCACTTCAACGGAGGCGTCATGGGAGGAACCCTCTCAGCAATAGACATTGCCAAAGTTGACGAAGTGGTAGCAGACCTCTCTCTGATGACAAAGGCTCTCATGAGCAATATGGAGGCAAACCGCGGGATGATAACAAGCGCTCGCGGCGCAGGAATGCTTCCATGGAGCGAATACGGATGGGACCTATACATTGATTTGCCGACTTTTGTGGAAAGCATAACCCGTATGACAACCGATCCAGCGATCACGTCTGCGGGCGACGCTGTGTCCTATTCGCTTTCTCAAGCCATTGTTGCCCTAGGAAACAACAAACCAATGGAGTCAGCGGGCGCTCGAGGGATGGGCATATGGTTCCCGTCGTCTTACCACAGGATGTGGGGCTTAATACCTTACGAGGCAACAAAGTTCGCAGCCCAAGGTTGGCTTGACTTCCTTTATGCCTACTGGAACGACTACCACGGCTAGGCCACAATTAAAGAAAGAGTTGCCCGAAACCTACAAAACCCCAGACTTCTTAGCATAACACTCACAACGTTCCGCGATTGGGGCGCAACCATGACTTACCACTACACCCGAAAGATTCTACTCGTCCAAAAACTCTTAGGCCACAAAACATCCAAAACACCATGAGGCACACTCAACTGGTCCACTTCAAAGACGAAGAATTTGACGTGGAAACAGCGTTAACTATAGACGAAGCTAAAGAACTCCTCAAAACAGGCTTCGACTACATAACTGAGAAAAACGGCGTCATGCTTTTCCGGAGACATAAAAGATTCGCAAGTATGAGTATACAAACGAGGGTTAGAGGATATAATTGTTTCCTCTTCCATTGTGAAGGGTTTTTGTCCATGGATGCTGTTTGTTTCCAGTGGCTCTAGAGATGCATAAGTCGAGGAAGGCCTTGGTGCAGATTATTACGTTGTAGATGAAGGATGGAAGTAGCAACGGCATGAGCCAGTATATCCTCACTCGTCGATCGAGGTAAGCGCCTATGCCGATCTCGAAGAATGGAGCAAAATTCCCCACAGCACTATAAGCAAAAATGGAGAGGGTAATACAGAAAGAGGCGATCCACCGGGGAGAGTAAATGAAATATGACACTGCCCCTAGTATCCAAGCTAATCCAATGAGAACCGGGACGAAATATACGTGAAGCAGCAGGAGGCCGTCAATTTTCTCCCTCAACCGCAGGTTCTTGCTCTTTATGAGCGGCCATAGATGTTTAAAGGCACACTGCATGTGCCCCAGAGCCCAGCGGTACCGCTGACGCCAATACGATTGCCAGTCCTCCACTGCTTCCTCGTAAGATTCAGCTTCGTTAACGTATCGAACCTTATATCCGGCGAGATAGACTCGGAAGGTGAGGTCTGTGTCTTCGGCCAGCATCTTGGGGTCCCAACCTCCGAGAAGTTCAATTAATGACCTCCGAAACCCTCCTGCCGTCCCTCCAAATTGAGGAATGAGTCGTAGATCGTCTCGAGCGAGTTGGTCCACTCGATAACCACCGATTCGCTCCAGCGTAACGAGTCTTGTCACCAGCGTGTCAGGTTCATTTAGAACGGTGACTCTACCTTGAACCGCCCCAACCTTAGGGTCAATAAAGTGAGCAGTCAGCTTCTCGAGAATGTCTTGTCGTGGATAATAATCAGCGTCAAAACAATAAAGGATCTCGCCTGTGGCATGCCTTAACCCCTCGTTAAGCGTCTCAGGCTTCCCATTGCCACCTTCCTGTACACCTCGACGAATCACGCTAATGCACTCGTGTTCCTTAGCAAATGCCTCTGCGATTTCTCCCGTTTTGTCCGCAGATCCATCGTCTATGACGAGGACCTCAAGCTTTTCTTTGGGATACGTTAGCTCGGTCATTCTTTGAAGAAGACGTCCGATCACTTTTTCTTCGTCTCGTGCAGGAATCAGAACGGATACAGCTGGTTGATATGTTATGCTATCATATGTTTGGTGGGGTTGCCCGCGATAATATAGGGCTGTAAGTGTGAAGACGAGATGCCGAACGAGGTAAGCTAGCATAACCGCAACCAACAGAACAAAAACCATGTCTAACATCAACATTTACCTATCCTCCTTGTTCTTTTTCGACGTTCAGCGCAGGCCAACAAGGATAGACCTAGTGACCACACGGGCACTACCCACAGAAAGTCTATAGTTGGCCCAGTAACAAAATCCACCACCTTGAAGGCGCCCTCTCCCAAATAATAGGCTGCCATAACCGACAAGAACAAACGGACAAGGTTCCAGACTAAACCCACCACATTGCCTAACCCTAGCCAAGCGATCTTACACCAAAGAGGACCACTCAGCGGGAAAGCCAGGAGAACAAACAATAAGCTAAAAATCGCCATTGAAAGAAAGCCGGAGCGTTGCCAAGTCATCACCATTCTGAAATCGGTCGCGTCCACCAACTTCATAAGAATGGCAGGTTCCTCGGTGGTCCAGGTCTTGTCGTACGTGATTCCAGCAAGCGACAAGGTTTGCATGATCGTTTCGGAGGTAAACATCTGCAGGTAACGCAGTAGGAAATAACCAAAAAATGCAACTAAAACGAGACCTACTGCCACATGCAAGAGGTGCGGTCTTTCTTTCCTAAGCGCAAAAATTTGCTCATTTCGCAAAGGCGGTGGCTCCGAATTTTCATCTAGCCCTTCACTTCCTTAACTTATCTTATTATTATCGATAAAAAGCTTAAGATTCAAAGGGACGCGCATCGCCTTCTGGCAGATGAAACTTTGAAGTTGCCGGTTAAGTCATTGACGGGCTGATCGATGGAAACATCGCCGTCACAACGAATACATCTTTCTCTTTATAAAATTAGATAAAGGAGAGGGGTTATAAAATAAATTAAAGGGTGGTAACGCAATGGAGCTTAAAGTAGTGAAAATAGAGTTGCCTAAAGAGTGTAACGTTATTCTAGGCACTAGCCATTTTATAAAAACTGTGGAAGACTTATATGAAGCCCTTGTAAACTCGGTTCCAAACATTAAGTTTGGCTTAGCTTTTTGTGAGAGCTCTGGTGAATGTCTGGTCCGGGTGGACGGAACAGATGAAGAACTAAAGGAGGTAGCGGCTAAGAACGCGCTGAACTTAGGATGCGGCCACTCCTTCCTCATTTTCCTGCGCAACGCCTATCCGATTAACGTGCTTAACGCCGTAAAAGGGGTGCCAGAAGTATGCACTATCCACGCCGCAACAGCCAACCCCCTGGAAGTTATTGTGGCAGAAACCGATCAAGGGAGAGGCATTCTCGGGGTCGTGGATGGTCTGAGATCCAAGGGAATCGAGGACGAAAAGGGTATACGGTGGAGAAAAGAGTTTCTAAGAAAGATAGGATACAAGAAGTAAAACTGGGCTCCTTCGTGTGTACCCCGTCGACCATCGATGACTAACGGACATCGAGCCTCAACATAGACTTCAATCTCAAAACCACAACAGTGAAACACACCCAAAGAGTATAAGGGTAGCTGTTCAGCGATGAAGTTTCTTGGATAAGGCCGGTCGAAAGTGTTCAGTCAATCTCTCATCTTTTAATGAAACATTGGATGAGATGAGGGCACGTTAGGCATTCGTCAGGAATCGAGGCATTCTCCGGATGGTCTTTTAAATATCCAAAATGATGCGGACACTCGACAGGAGGCATTTGTCTTGGGTTGTCAGAAGTTTCAACGGAAATCGAGTTTAGGCTTTTCTCGTCTTTAACGACGATCTCCACCTTGGACAAGCAGTAGGGACAAGCATAGTAGGTTTCTCGTGGCATCTTGGACGTATCAGTCACCACAAGGGGCTTTTCGAATACCCTCCCACACTTCACGTAGGGGCAATAGAGGGACCCAGACTTATGCGTTTGCACTCCACTCCTTAATTTGCACGCCCGTTGCTAAAATATCGGTTATCTTAATATTTAATAAACCTTTCCGTATCACTGTTCAGCACATATACACTAAACCAGCATAAAATACCCCGCTGAGCAAGGGACATCGAACCGGCTATGACTGGCGGGCCCGCAGGGATTTGAACCCTGGGTTTCCGGTGTGTCTAGTCTCCGGCTCCGAAGGCCGGCGCCTTGATCCGGGCTGGGCTACGGGCCCTCCGGAATAAACTGTGGAGTAGGGGATTAAAAGATTTCCTCGTAGGTTTAGCCTATCCTTTCAAGCAACATCCTGAACCATGCTTCAAAAACCCTTTAATAAATGAATTAAACATCTACATTTAATGCGGGCCGGTAGCTCAGCATGGTTAGAGCGTTCGGCTGATAAGGGATGTGTAGCAGAAACCGAAAGGTCGAGAGTTCAAATCTCTCCCGGCCCACCACGAATCCACCCTTGCTTAGATGCTCTAGAATTTGAGCACTAACCTTCATATGAATTAACTGAGGCTCGCTCTTTCAGTCAGAATATGCTTCATACCCAGTCGGGTACTTCTATGCTATTGGGTTCTTGTTGGCCTTGGACTGATGAGATCTCGAAGGCGTATGAGGGACGCAACTCGGTGAACCGGTGTCTCAGGTAGATCCGCGTCCAATCGTGCGGTGGTATCATCACATGCCACGTCAGGTAGATCTCCCAGTCATCGGAATAGAAGATGTAGTGCATAACAACCAGTATTTGTGGGTTCACGATCGTTCCTTTCCATTCAGTTTCGGCTGTGATGCCGAGTTCAGGGTGATTAGCGGCAAGCCACGGGATGAATAGGTCACGCATCTCAGCGGCGTAAGATCCTATGCCGTCTTCGCCGGATATCACCTCGATTTTGATTGTTTCTGTACGTGTCAACCCGTATCGTTTTCCAGTGATGGTCACAGCGAATATCTCATCGGCGCTTGCTTCTGTAGGGATCACAATCACCTCAGCGACTTGTCCGGGAGTCACCTGTCTAGGCTGGATCGTCACGGAAGCCTTTCCTTCAGAAGCTTGAGTTGAGACCTCAACGGTTCCTCCGAGGCCCGCTTTCCCTATCAACCAGCCCTGCTCGTCCGTGACAGCTACGGGCAAGATGCATCTCTGCCCGGGGATTGCCATAATGTTTGCCTCTGTGCCCATGGGACTAGTAGGCCTAGTATTCACTCGAAGTGAAAAAGGGGCAGGAGTTGCGTACAGCCATACCAAGACGCCGGCAATGGCTCCAACAACTACGATCACGGCAATAGCGACGGCGCGTAAGGCGAAACGCATCAGGCGAGGCCCCAAGACGTATTCAACATAATATTGATTCGCCCTATACATATTTAACCATATTCCGCCAAGCTACGAAATAGCCAACAATAAAAAGGATTTCGGTATAGATTACAATTTGGGAACGGTCTCACCCCGGCTACCAACATTTAAACGTGACTTCTATTTTTGGAGATGCGTACACTCTTCACTAACAGAAAAAAGGAGTTTGCGGAGGATATCTCCTGTATAGTGAGAGTTCAAATCTCCGCAGACCGACCATTTTTAATTACTTTTTAAGCCTGAAATGAGTTCGAGGAAAAACCTTGCGGGTGCCGCGACGATACCCTTTACGATAGGGCCTTTTTGCGAAGCGCCCTCAGGGTTCCAGAAACCCCTATAACGTGAAGGGTCGCCGGTTTCTCATTGATTTCTGTTATGGAAGCGATGGAGGCTCGCACCATTTCGAGGGCTTTGTGGGAACAGCGCACGATGGCTTCACCCTTTTGCGGATTATAATCAATTAGACTGAAGCCGACTTGGCTGGCTCCGTACTCCCCGAAAAGCTGAAGAAAAGTGTTCCAAAAGGCGCTCGTAATGTCCCTTTGACTGACCGGTTGCTCACTCACCACTCTGAGAGCGAGGTAACGCCTTCTCACACGTCGAGGCAATCATTTTTCCTCCTGATGATGCGCACGCCTTCAACTACGTAATCTGGGCTTAGTTTTCCTCGATTCCGCTCCACTATGGCTAGGGGGTCCTCTGAGAGGGCACGCAAAGCAAGGGACGGAGTCACGTTAAAAAGAAAGGCAAGGGAGGCGTAGTCATGGGGCCCCCTCATGAGGTGCTCACAGGTGGCACCGCTGGAAATCACGACAGGTACACGAAACTTTTTTGCGATAGCCACCTCTTTTCTGAGACAAGAGAGGAGGCGGATTCTCGAAAATCCCTTTGACGAAAGAAGCAAGGTCATATCGATTTCAAAAGACGACAAAGCCTTCGAAGCGAGTTCTGCCTCGGCATCATCAAAAAAGCGCCCGCGAGGGTCGGTGGAAGGGAAGGAGAGGATATCCACCCTCCGGTCCTTAGCCGCCTGTCTCGCAATCGTTTTCGAGGTGCATATCACGGATATGACCTCAAACCTTCGCCTGAAACGACGCAAATTGTTAAGGAGTTCACGACGTGTTTTAGGGGTGAAATCCACCCTCGTAACAAGGTCTGTTTTAGAGTCCCTGCAGATTTTTTGCAATTGGCTGATTTCATCTCTTTTGATGTCGGGTGGAAGGGATATGCCCACTATATGATATCCTAGCTCAGAAGACTTCTTAACCATGTTCTCCACTTGATCAAGATTTTCGATGGATGGACATAGATGGAGATCGACAAACTTTCTCATGGCAGTATCCCAATCTCTCGACAAACCTTAATGATGTCTTCAAGTTTCTTTTTCCTGAATCGAATGCGCACGCGAATAGGGTCGCCGGCGCAGAGCTTAAAACCATCTTGGAGGGCGGCCTGCTTGTCTAGTCGAATGTAGAGGCTCCCCTTTTCTACATGCAATCCAATTTCGCTCAGCAAGGTCTCCTTATCCAACCCACTGAGGCTGGTGGAGAGGTTCTCGATGAAAGCCTTGATAATTTCCCTCCCTTTTATCCTCGCTTCAAAGAGGAGAATGGGGTTACCATAGTGTCCCCGCAAACTACTCCTCTTAAACAATATGCCATCGACATAAACAGGTGGTAGAATACGCTGCGCTGCTTGGACAACCTTGTTTACGTCTTCGGTTGCGTGAGCGAAGAATCGTATGTCGATATAGGCTATGAGCATTTGAGGCAAAGCCACGTCACACAACGATTTTACGTTTTTGTTTTGTCTAAAATATTTAGCTTCCGCCTAATATAGGGTGTTCGCACCTAGAAATCCAAAGTTGGGTGTTGCCAGCATACACGAAGCTTTTAGTTAAGTTGCATAATAAGATAGTACCGATTTAATGGTGCACTACATGGTCCGGATGCGAAAAGGCGCAGTTCAAATCAGATTCGAGATTCTAGAATTCTTGTACTATAATCCTAAGCTCCAGCTCCGCACGTACATTTGGCGGAGGGCAACAAACCTCTCCTACGACGATTTTTTGAGGCATCTCACCTATCTTAAGGAGAGGAAGCTCGTGGAGGAAACCATTGACGGATGCTGCCGGTTAACGGATGAGGGGAGAAGGATATACACCGAGTTACGTAAATCCCTACCATCCATCATGTAGGCTTCAATTTACCTTTAGTGCATCAAAATCTTACAGATAAAAAATGAGGGATTTTAACATCTCAATTTTAAGACTTTAGCCGATGTTTATGTTGAATGGAAGAACTGCGTAGAAGCTACTTACTTCACTGGTGATTTCGTAGCCCAAGATAATACTTATTGTGACCCCTTGGGGATTCTCAAAGCCAGCCTGTAAACCGGTTATGGTTATTGTTTGATCTCCAATGCTCTCTATTAAGACTTCGCGTGCTATAACCTCACCGTCCATGGTCGTCCATGTTGGCGGCAACAAAACTCTGACCTGTTCATCATCAACATTCAACACCAAGATGCCCTTTACCAGCGCAATTGCTTTCCCTTCTACCACAGTTGGCTCTGCACGTTTTAGAAACCTTAAGACAACTCCAGCTCTACATCTCGTTTTTATAACCATAGTCTCTTCTGTATTAGCGGAATCCTCGTTGGCGTCGATTGCCATCACAGGTTGATACAGCACAAGCGAAACCACAATAGCCGCTATTAGCGCTGCGATGACTAAACTCTTCGAACTAGTTTTCAATATTCATTCCTCCTGGTTTCCCTTTAGGATTTTACAATAAAAAGGGCATCGCACGATGGGTATACACCAAAAATGAAGCCCCTACAAACTTATCATAAAGGTGCACACTTAGTGATCTGGAGAACTCGTAAGGAAACCGGTGATGGAGATTGCAGAATTCTTCGCCCTCCATACTTGCAGGATTCGTTTCACTATTGGTGCATCAAGGTTATATGACTCTCTTAATCTTCACTTGTTAAAGGAGAAGAAGAATGACTGAAGAAAAACCGGAAAGGCCCTATCCAATAAGATCCCTACATGACTTCCTCTCTGAGCTGAACAAGGAATGGGACAAGTTTAGGCTAGGATCACTAATAGGCATGACCACTTCGGGCGTCCTTTTAATGTTCTTTATTTCACGTTTGCTATTGATGGCGATTAGGCAGCGAGCCGTTACCGATTTCATTTTCTTAATCATTATAGTCGCCTTTCTGATCTACAGCATCTATGCCCTCTTCGCGCAGTACCGATTCTTCAAGAGGTGGGAACGCCGTGTTGGGCTTCTCCTCCACCTTGAGGAAGAGTTGATCGGCGAAAAACTCGGATAGATCACCTAAAGGATTCCGGCCGTGATGCAGGTTGCCCATAGGGTCTTAGGGCATACGCGAAAGTTTCTTTTTAGCCTTTTTAAATTTGCGCGCGACTTAGGCTTCTTCCATCGAGCCTTGACTTCGCAAATACTGTTTAAGAATCCTAATGTTTTCCAGGTGTTTTGTTTTTCTTCTTCGATCAATGGGTATGCCCAGCTTAAGAGCCTGCTTACAATCCAGTTCAGTCTCCCTTAGTTCACCCCTACTAAACCCCTTCCCCCTCCGCGTTCTCCCATTCTTTTTCCGTATTACAGAATGAGCCCTCATCACTACTCAACTTGATTTATGTTACGACTTTGCATGATATAAAATATCGCTAAATCGAGGTTTTGATGCTATGGCACTGATCAAGGTAGGAAAATTTAAATTCCTTTACAGCAAAGATGTTGGGGGTACATATACTCCCCCCGGGGGCAGATGCTTGTGAAGGGGGTGAGGTGATAGAATCTCTCAGAAGGATTCTCGCTTTCTGTGCTGTGTTTTTGATTATGGTCTCATTCACGCTTTATTTTGAGGCTGCTGCGTCCACACAGGGTCACGTGGTGATAAACGAGTTCGAGCTTAACCCGCCGGGAAACGACAATTACCTGAATGTGGAGGAATGGGTGGAGCTCTACAACCCCACATCGGAAGACATGGAGATCAACGGCTGGACACTGTCCACAACTCACGGAGAGACAGTTACCGTTTCCATCCCTCAAGGCACCGTGATTGATGCAAACAGCTACTACACCTATAGCCGCGGCTCCCAGTGGCTCGACAACGATGACGAGTCCGTTATCCTACGAGACGCCGAGGGAAATGAGATGGACAGAACACCCGTAAAAAGCGACAATCAGAACGATGATGGGTCTTGGGCGAGATACCCCAATGGTCAGGACATAGACTCGAATGCGGATTGGAGATTCCAAGCATCCACAAAGGGATCATCTAACGGTGAAGAAATCCCCCCTCCAACACCTACGCCGACTCCTACACCTTCACCTACCCCTACTCCTACACTATCTCTAACGCCCACTCCCACTCCAACTCCGACTCCCACACATATACCTCTCTTAGAGAACGTGACAGTTCATTTCATCGACGTCGGTCAAGGCGATTCCATTTTTGTAGATACGCCTACCCTCGATATGCTTATTGACGGCGGACCTAGAGAAGCGGGGGACAACGTTGTAGCGTATCTTCGAACTTTGAATATTACACAAATAGATTTCGTCGTGGCCACTCATCCTCACGCCGACCATATCGGCGGGTTGATCACGGTTCTAACCGAGTATAATATTACTCAAATTCCCATCGTTGTCGATAGCAGTTTTGAAACGACGACGGAGACCTACCAAGAGTACATGGCCTTAGCGGAGCAAAGAACAGTGACGTACGCGGCTAGGGGGCAAAGTTTCGTTTTGGACATTAATGTGAACGTTACTGTTCTCAATCCCACCCGTCCTCTAGAGTTCGATGACGCCAACGACAACAGTATTGTCCTAAAAATGCAGGTGTGCAACGTTACCTTCTTATTCACAGGCGACAGTGAAGCCCCATCTGAAGCGAGCATCCTGATGGCTGGCTTTAATCTGAGTAGCACAATCTTAAAGGTGGGGCATCATGGCAGCCGAACATCCACAAGCTCAGCATACTTAGAGGCAATCGACCCTGAGGTGGCCGTGATAAGTGTAGGGGAGGGAAATCAATACGGTCACCCACATCAAGAGACCCTAGATAAACTGGCTGCCAAAGACGTGACTGTTTATCGAACCGACGTCGATGGCACCGTGGTAATAACTATCGATGGAGCAAACTACTGTGTTAAAGCCAAGAAACTTCGCCCGACCCCAACTCCGACACCTACACCGACTATATCACCTAGCCCCAGTCCAAGTCCAACGCCTACGCCGACACTGACGACCATAGTTAGCCCGACGCCGGGTCCCATGCCTTCACCCTCACCCACCCCCACTCCGGCGCCTGTGCCCACCGTCGCAGACTACACCCCATACCTAATAGCTACGGTCGCGATCGCCGTCGTGATAGCGATTTCCCTATTGGTGGTCAGAAGGAAGCGAAGAAAAACTTAGGGAGATTAAAAGACAACTTTGAATTCTCCCTTTTGATTCTCTAAACGATTTTAACCCTTCAGTAAACATTAACATACGAGCAAAATTTGTGGAACACTCGCTTTTGCGCATTCTACTATTCTAAGTGTAGTAAAACAAAAACCACAAAATTAATAAATACTATAGGTTTAATGCATGCAATAACAAGTGAGGCATAAATATAGGGATGATTCCGAAAGAGTTTTTCATAACGAGCGGAAAAGCCGTAAGCCCCGTTTCGGAGCTCAACGCATTCGATCTGGCTTTGAAAAAGGCTGGGATAAGTCAATGTAATCTGGTCTCGGTGAGCTCTATACTCCCACCGGGATGTGAACAAAGAAAGTGGAAGAAGATACCCGCTGGTTGCATAACCCATGCCGTGATGGCTCGGATGGATGGAGACGAGGGAACCACTATTGGCGCTGGGATCGCTTGGGCTTGGGAAAAGAACAAGAAGTATGGGCTTGTGGCAGAGGCCCACGGATACATGGACCGAAAGGCTCTGAAAGAGACCCTTGAATGGAAAATTCTGGAGATGGCGAAGATACGGAACATAGAAATCGATAAGGTCAATTATCGAATAGAGGTTTCAAGAGTGCCCATGGATAATTACGGATGCGTCATAGCGGCCTTGGTCTACCGTCTATGACCTCTCAACTACGTGCCTCTTCACGTTTTCTTCTCTCTTCGTTTACGAGCGGCTCTACGACTCGGGCGAGCCTTCTCGGCTCCACGCCCCTTGTGGCGAAGCCCACGAACTTCTTTCCCGGCGCTGGTTAATCCACGAAAAACTCGTCCACGATGAACTCCTTCACAGATCCAGTTAGTGTCCTTATCCGACTTAACGGCTGGATGGTTTGGGTCCACCATGATGACTTCAAACCACTTGAAGCGGCCGTCCTCCCAAACCCAGTAGGAGTTTAGAACCTCTAGGTTTGGAAACTTTCTCGCCGCCCTCTCCTCGGCAATAAGCCTTAGGCTTTTTGTGGGCTTCAGTTTGGCAACGCCCATTCGCTTGGGTCTTCGCCCGGCTTTTGGTCGAGGCCTCCTAAAGCCTCCGCGTCGGACACGAACCCGAGCTATCACAAAACCTTGCTTAGCTTTGTATCCCAGCTTCCTCGCCCGATCAAGGCGTGTCGGTCTTTCAATTCTGAGGATTGTGGGTTGTGTACGCCAGTCAATAACCCTTTGCCACATCAGCTCCTTCACGAAGGAGGCTTCCGGCTTGTTCCAAGCCCTCGCTATATACTTGTAAGCCATTTTCAATCCTACCTTTTCAGGTTCAACCTCTCGCGGTTACATCCCTACGGACGTGTATCCGTAAGCAGTTTATAGCTATGAGCCGCGAGATCACTAATAAACGTTTTCAAGCCCTTCAGGAAGCTACTACCTCAGAATTGTTTAAGCTTATGCGTATGCTGGCGCACCAAGAGGTCGTTAAAAATCACAGCAACCTCAGAATTGCTTGTCTACGAGCTCAGCCTTCTCCACGAGCAGGTGTCCACTGTAGTTTTCCCAAAATCTCTTCACTTGAAGCAACCGAATTCTTTTCCTGAAAAAGGGCGCGTCAAGAACTAAGGTTTCGTATTCGCCGCCCTCACCTACCAGCGATATTTCATATTTTTTGTTTAGTTCAACGAGGTCTTCCAAGGTTTTTGAGTTAATTTTTCTTCCAAGCCAGCCTTGATCGAAGCCGTAGGCATAAGCGCCCACGATGATGACCTCGAAGTTGAGGCAGATGATTTCCTTCATCAGCCTTATGGGGTCCTCTTGCCAGAGGGGTGCAATGGACCTTAGGTTTAGTTCCCGGCAGACCCGGTCGATTCGCTTCTTTTGATACCGGGAGGATATGGCTCCAGATACGACTCCCTCTATGTTAAGGGTGGCGAGCAAGCCCTTAAGGTCTTGGAGCTCCGTTTCCTTCAGCCCGGAGGTCTCAGCCTTCACGAGCGGGATTCCCACCGCCTCAGCGAAGACGTCAGTTAGGTGGATGTTAGGGAAGTGGAACATCCAGCTGTCCTCTCGCTGTGGAAGCATCGTAACTAGATATCTCACTTCATGACCCTGTTTTAGGGCGCGATAAAGAGCCAGAGCCGAGTCTTTTCCGCCCGTGACCAGTGCTGCGACGTGCATCCTCGCTACGCAACCAACTGACCTATACAAATCTACGTTAATAAGTTATAGTAATGAAACGTTGCTCCTTTAGCCAAAATCTTTGAAAGTAATCTTCGCATCGCCGACGGGCCTTTTCAATGGGCAGGTCCCATAGCGGAACCGCGAACAAACCCCAGTCGCACTCCACTTCCTTGGCGTTCACCCGCAAAACGAACGCGTCACTGGAACGGATAAAGCTGGGGTTGGCGAGGTTTCTTCGATTAAGGACCAAGGCGGCGAACCGGCAACGAACCTCTTTTTCTCTGGTGAGGGAGTACACGATGCTCTCCAGCCTCTGTTTGGTGAAGCCAGTGTTCACCACATCATCGGCGACGAGAAGGTTGTCGCAGTTGTCCAGACGACTCTGAAAGTAGGTTTGCCACTCTGGGCTGGGAAAATACGAGTCTACATGGTGTTGCATGTGAAGAGGGCGATGAGCTACGATGGGGATGAAGTTCTCCACAGCGTTGTTCATCCTCGCCAAATAGTATGCGACGGGAAGACCCTTCAGCACCACCCCCAAGAGTAGGGTTTCCCGCGGGTTGAGTTGATTCCCTATCTCCTCATTCAATCTTTGAACAAGCGTCTGGGCGTCATACCGTTTCCTCATTCACGGCAAGCCCAACCTTTAATCAACTATAGTCCCTTATTATTTTTTCCTTCTTGCTTTTTCAAATAATTCGTGCACCTTCTTCTTCCATTCGTGGAAGCCTTGAGGAGAAGTTGGGTAGTTTAGGTATAGGGCCTTCACTTCTTTCATTAGATTAACCGTGTTGCGCAACTTTTTAAGAAACGAGAGCCTTCCCAACCCTCTAAAAACTCGGATGGTTGCCTCGGTTATGTTGAGGTGGGCGTCTTCGCCCATGCTCGCTTTAAGGAGGTCTCCTTCGGTGATCAGCCGATACTTCATAGCATAGTTCAAGTCGTCGTTACTTAACCCTAGAAGGAACATACGGAGGACATCGAGACCCGCCTGCTTAGCTCCGTACGATTCAATGTATCTAGCGTTGTATGGCCATAGTCCACCTCGGCTTACATCCCCTTTCTCTATAGCCTCGACGATGGTTTTTCCCGCGGCGGCTCCACCTATCATGGAGGGACCCATACCGCCACCGTGAACCGGATTTGCTTGGCAAGCCGCATCCCCAACAATCACGACGCCGTCTCCCACCATGCAGTCAAGCGGTCTCCGAGTTGGGATGTGGCCTCCGCCTTCACTCACGATGGACGACCCCTCAAACAGAGGCTGGGACAAAACGTGGTTGTGAAGCTGTTTTTTGGGGTTTGGAAACTCATTGGACATAGTCAATCCCAAGCCCACGTTCACCCTTGCCCCACCCTCTGCAAAGATCCAGTGGTATCCTCCTGGAGTGATCACTTGATTAAAATAGAGTTCGAGGTATTCCGGATCAGCTAGTTGCTCCTTCAGTTCACGAATCTCTCGATAACAAATCACCATGTCTCCTTTGCTGAAGTCTATATCGACTCCGATTTCTGGAGGAAGCTGCTTCCGTAAAACAGCTGACAAACCGCTTGCGTCCACCACCACTCGACTACGCAACTCAACTTTACTTCCCGTTTTTAAGTCTCTCGCTAAAACTCCAGCGACAACCTTACCGCTTATAATGGGTTTTAGAGCCTGATTTGACTCTAGGAGAGTTGACCCGGCGTCAATGACCTCCCTTAACAGTCTCTGACCAAAGGAGTGGCGGTTTACCATAAATCCAATGAGATCTTCTAACTTAACGTGAAAAACGGTTTCTAGATTAGGGGAGTAGAGCTTGGCTCCAACGATCCTTCGCTCCAACTCCTCGCCCGTGGGGTAGTCTAGACCTAGATCGTCGAAGTGGTGCTTGCCTATCGCGTCTCCGCAAACCTTCTTCCCAATGTCCTTCCTGCCCTTACGGTCGATTAGGCAAACCTCTAAGCCGGCTTCGGCAACGGTCTTTGCAGCCATACAACCCCCTGTTCCAGCGCCAACCACAACCACATCAAACCTTTTCAAGGGGTTCCCTCCGGCTCTTATCGTGTATTGCATCAAAACCTCATAACGTTTACCATATCCCACGAAAGGGAGATGCCAAATCTACTCCTTAACGTTAGATGACGATCAAACGATGGTTACCATTTCTTCTCGCATTGTCTTCGACGATGAGTCTTAGACCATGTGTCGGCTGCCCATATGTTCAAACTAGTATTATGCATCAAATGCCTTACAAAGAAAAGTATACATGGCTGTCTTGACTCTAACTTAGTGATGATGGAAGATGGTAGTTGCTTGCATCTTGGTTTGTTGCCAAGCTGGTAAGTTTAAGGAAGTCGCGGCAGAATTGAAGAAGATAAAGGGCGTGAAGAGAGCGTTTGGCGTTCACGGGCGATGGGATGCGGTTGCTGAAATCGAGGTTGCCGACCTCAAGGAGCTCGGCAAAACAGTGTTGAAACTTCATGGGTTGCTAGGAGTCAAAGCCACAGAGACTCTCATCAGCTTTTAGGAGGAATTGAGGAAAATGCAGTCCTGTATCCTAATTAGGGTTCTTCCCGGGAAGGGAGAAGCCGCCTTAACCGCTATAAAGAAATTCCGAGAAATCAAAAGCGCCTACCTCGTCTTCGGCAGATATGACATAGTTGCCTTCGCAGAAGCTCCTACCTACGAAGCCCTAAGCATCCTCACAAGTAAGGTAAACGCGATCCCAGAGAACAAAAGCACGGAAACCCTCATTGAGCCAGCAAAATAAATTCGACCAACGAAACCACCCCTTATTTTTTCTTCACAAGCTAAATGAGATCGTTTCGTTGAGACTGAACTGCTCAGATCTCGATGGATACGGGAGTGGCTGTAAGAAATATGGGGGGCTATGGTGATCCTAGGGAGATTTAAGCACCCATAGAGAAGTCTTTAAAACGTTCAATTGGAGTTAATGGCATTAGTAGAGGATGTTCAAAACGTGAGGGAGTCATGATTGATGACGAGTGAGCGTGGGAAGAAGTTTCTGGAGGTAAGGGTAGTAGACGTCTTTACAACGCAGGCCTTTACAGGGAATCCACTGGCGGTGGTGTTGGACGCCCAAGACTTAACCAGTGAAGAGATGCAAAAAATAGCTAAGGAAATGAACCTTTCAGAAACCACTTTTGTTTTGCCCCCCACGAAACCCAAAGCAACCTATAAGATGCGCATATTTACCCCTGCTAAAGAGATTCCCTTCGCTGGCCACCCATCTGTGGGCACCGCCTTCGTCCTTGCTGAAGAACAGAGATTTAACCTTCAAGAACCGGTAACGACTGTTCATCAAGAGGTGGGAATAGGAGTTTTACCCATGGACATATACGTCCAAAACAAGGCTGTACAAAAGATCATGATGACCCAGGGAAAACCTCGTTTTGGGCCCATCATCGAAGACATCAACGTTGTGGCAAGGGGTTTAAGGATCCCCTCTGAAGAAATCACCAAAACAGGTTTAAATCCTCAAATTGTTTCCACGGGCCTTAACCAGTTAATGGTGCCAATTAAGAACTTGAAAACTTTAGCCCGTCTCGAACCGGACTTTCCGCTCATAAAACGAATGGAGGAGAGCTTTGGGTTCTTAGGTTGCTCCGTTTTCACCTTTGAAACTATAAGCCCAAAGGCTTTGGTTCATGTTCGCTTCTTTGCCCCGAGCGCAGGAGTTTGGGAGGATCCGGCTACGGGAAGCGCCGCCGGAGGGCTGGGATCCTATCTGCTCAGATGGAAAGCGCTGGCCATCACTGAGGAGCCGTTCACCTTCATCATCGAACAAGGCTACGAGATCAAAAGACCAAGCACAATTCACGTGGAAGTTCGGCATAGGAATAAACAACCCACGAAAGTGCGGGTGGGCGGACAAGCCGTAACCGTGTTAAAGGGCAAAATAATCTGTTAAACTGCAACGTTAATCCTAAAAACTCAGGAAAAACTATCCATCTCCCTACAAATAGGGCATTTTTGTAGATCGGACGGAAACCATTGTCCACTCTGAAGACGAGCGTAGATATATCCTTGAGTCACTTAATAAATCGGAGCTTGAATCGTCAACCGCAATTTTGCGCCTGCGCTTTTCTTATACATGTTGATCAATAAACTTAAAACCTATACGTGGAGTATTTTTAGAGTGAGGCGAAAAGAATGGGGTTATCTGACTCCGAGTTTAAGAACGGTGTTAAACTCATCAATGGCTACCTGAAAAAACTCGATTCAAGGGTATCCCCTCTATCAGAGAAGATGATGGGCGACATGCCGATGGCGAGCACAGACCTCTCATATGCGAACATAAAAACAGAGGTTGCCGTGGTCAAGCCAAAGGGACAAACATGGTCAGATCTGATCTTCAGCGCAGCCGTGTGTCCACTGCCGAAGGTGAATCTCCTTCCCTTCTATCGGCAGCTGCTTGTCTGGAACAACTTTCAGACGGATGTGGCCCACCTTGCGATCAGCGACGCACAAAACGCGGTCTTCATGGTTATGAGAAGACCTGTTTCAGGCCTCGACTACTCGGAATTCAGACACATCGTAGAAAAGATATCGACAGTTACACTGAACGTCATCTTCATGTTGAGACAGCAGTTCGGCGTGTGACTAGCGCCGAGGAAACAGGTCATGGATCTAAGTGATAGAGGACAATCCGAGGGAAGCGTGGTCTGCAGCGGTTGCGGCAAGGTCATACTAAGCTCCCTTGAGTACTGTAGCAATTGCGGAAAGAAGCTGGCTGCTGTGACTCAGCCGGTGGAAGCAGAGGCCCCGCAAGAGAAACCGCTGAGCGAGAAAGATTGGCCGATGCTTAGACGCGACGCCGCTTACACGGGAAGCGACGGAACTCCTGTTCAAGCCCCCCTAGAAAAGGTTTGGGAGTTTCGAGCGGGCGGCGACATCGAATCCTCGCCAGCCGTGACCTACGGCGTGGTCTTCTTCGGGAGCAAGGATAACAACGTCTACGCCTTAGACGCCGCCACGGGGCAGAGAAGATGGACCTTCAAAACGCGTAAGGCGATCACCTCATCCCCGGTTGTAGTTGACGGAACCGTCTACGTTGCAAGCAACGACAAAAGCCTTTATGCCATCGACGCCCAGACAGGTCAAAAACGCTGGGAGTTTCCAGCGGGCAACGACATCTCCTCTACCCCAGCAGTTGGCCACGGCATGGTTTTTTTCGGCTGCAAGGACAAGCGCATCTACGCCATCGACGCTCAAACAGGACAGAGAAAATGGGCCTTCGAAAGCGACTACAAGGACCATTCCGCCCCAACGATAGCCGAAGGAAAGGTGTTGATTTCGGGTAGCGGGTTCACCAGCAGAAAGCTCTACGCCATTGACGCCGCTAGCGGCTCACTCGTCTGGGAGCAAAAGGGCTATCTAGCGAAACCTTGCCCCTTCGTCCTGGGAAATATAGTCCTAGCTTATGACTCGCAAGGACGGCTTAGCAAGGTTGACCTCGCGAGCGGGGCGGAACAGGGTTGGCTGTTTAGCTCTGACGCTACCTCAGCCACTGTAAGCAGAGGGATTGTCTTCGCCACGTTCAAAACGCCTGCAGGATTGTACGCCTACGACCTATCTAGAACCGGTCTATCGTTCACGGGATGGGACTGGGTGGCCACCGTAGAGGAAGGCTCCGTCAGCGCGCCAGCGGTGGGAGGCGAATTCGCATTTGCGGCGGTTCTAGGCGGGAAGAAACTCTTCGGCATCAACGTCTCAAAATTCATGAAGAGGTGGGAGTTCAACCTAAACGAAAAAATCAAATCTCATCCAGTTATTGCCGATGGAATGGTCTTCGTGACCAGCGAGAAAGGAAAAATCCACGCCTTTAGAGGCGCGAAGGACCCCCGAGCCGCATCCATTCTGGAGTATGTAGCCGGAGAGGTCGCTAAGGAACCCAAATTCAGGACAATGCTTTATCAGCAATACGTGAGTTGGCCGAGCTGCTGTTGCCTGTGCTGCGGCCCAGTGGAGGAGCGCATGGACATATCAAGGACCGAGGGGAAGATAATATTCACGTTGCCGAATGTACCCTACTGCACACCGTGCCATAAGAGGGTAAAGAAACTGTTCGGGGCGGAGAGGCCTGGAGTCGAGATCCTCAAAGTCAATCCGACGATCCTCGCCTTCAGAAATGAAAGGTACTGGGCCATGTTCATGGAGGCAAACCGCCTGCGATAGAAAAGACAGAGATCACCAGCGATGTTGGAGCGATGAGACGGTAACGACAAGGGCGCTTCAGTTCCTTCTTTGCCATAATTTACCTCATTTCTTTGTTTTGTGACGTACATGAATGGTGCCAGGCTTCTTTGTTATTCGCGGTTTCAAAGCTTCTCCTTAATTTTTAGACAACACCGGTTGCAGCTTTCTCCCTCTTCTTAGCCTTTTTCCGAAGCCATGCAATCATGAAATCCTTTATCTCGCTCCTATTGTAGGGGTCCCGCCATGCGGCTTCCAAAGCCTCACAAACATTTAAACCGCCAATCAACCCAAAGTAATGAAGAAGCTCTTGGTAAAGCTGCTCCCTATCGCCATCGCTCAAAGCAACATCAAACCTCACACCCTTCAAGACCTCAGTTAAAATTGTCGTAAATACAAGCCTACTCAACTGAACAACCGCCTTTTAGGCTGTTTCGTCATTAATGTTATCACCACATGAAGTTTAATGCTTTGCCTAGGCTTATACTTGCCGGGACAAACTATTTCATCACCGCAGTCAGGAGGAGGAACATCGATAGCTTTATTAAGTTATCCTCTGCTAAGCGCTATCACGTGCCAAAAACCGCTATGAAGGAGGAGAAAACCATGTGCATGAGGAAACCAGCAAAGAAGAAAAAGGAAGAAGAGGAAGAAGAAGAGGAACCCGAGGAAGAAGAGTGGTAGTAGCAGCGCTTAGAGCCGCGCATTAAGAAACTATAGGCGGAAACTGCCTTTAGATGTCTTGATCCTTTTTTGATTAAAACTTGAAATCTTCCTTTAAAGGCGTAATTACAAACGGCTAGATGTCTTCCATGTCGAAAAGAGGTCGAAATACCGATCAAGGAGCGGAATCTAGTTAAAATTCATGTTAAGCAATAAATACGAAAAGAAGGTTTAGAGGTTAAGGAGAACGTTTAAATGGCAGAGAGGTGACTCCGCTGTCCCGAGAATTTTTGAAGAAAAGAATCATACCCATCGATATAGAGGGGATCAATACCATTTCAGGGATGTTGTCAGCGTTCAACGATACATCTTTTCAGTCCAGGAACCTAGCTCGGTGCGTCGAGATATTTACAAAAATGTTAGAAGACCCAGACGAGCCAACGATTTTCCTAGGTCTAGCCGGCGCCATGATTCCTGCTGGAATGAGGAAAGTCATTTCAACGATGGTCAAGAGAAAAATGGTAGATGCTATTGTCACCACGGGCGCTAATGCTTACCACGATTTGGTTGAAAGCTTCGGGTACTACCACTACAAGGGTTCGCCAGAGGCTGATGACGTTGAACTTTATCAGCGCCGTATCGACAGAATTTATGATACTTTTGGTGACGAAGAAAAATATCGACTGGTAGACGAAAAGATTGCGACGCTGGCTGATAGAATTAGAGGAGAAAGCTCTGGCGTAGTGATGGTTATGTCCTCTAGAGAGTTTACACGCGAACTGGGCGGGCTTATTGACAAAGAGGGCAGAGAAGGCGAAAAAGACGGTTCGTTTCTTTGGAACTGCTGGCGGCATAAAGTTCCGGTTTTTGTTCCAGCCCTATGCGACAGTTCCATAGGCTTAGCTCTGACTAGACACCACATCAATTCTATTAAGAAAGGACTAAAACCCCTCGTGATTGATCAAATTAAAGACAATCAAGAAATACTCGAAATCAAAAAATCCTCGACGAAAACCGGGGTAATTTACATAGGGGGTGGCGTTCCTAAGAACTATATTCAGCAAACGTCCTATTTAGAAGAAACACTTGGCGTACACAATCGCGGGCACGACTATGGTTTTCAAATAACAACCGACAGACCGGAATGGGGAGGTCTATCCGGATGCACTTTTAAAGAGGGCATAAGCTGGGGAAAAGACAAACACACCGGAGACTTCGTAACGTGTTATTGTGACGCGACCATCGCTCTCCCCTTGATCGTAAAGGCCGTTCTAGAAAGGTTAGGGAACGCCCAGCAATAAAGAAGAGAACAGAAAGATGATTCCCAAAGAGTTTTTTATAACGAGTGGAAAGGCGGTCAGTCCAGTTTCTGAGGTTAAGGCCTTTGACTTGGCTCTAAAGAAGATATCCGTCAGCTCGATAACCTTTGCAATGATGGCGAGAACGGACAGAATTGAAGGATGGAGTTAAACCCGAAGAAGAAGGCTAAAGGATGAAGCCCTTGACATTCCGGATTCAGAATGTGGTGGCCTCAGCAGCCTTCAGCCAAACCTTCGACTTGAACGCGATAGCTAATGCCTTCCCCTGGGACACTGAGTTTAAGGGGCGTTTTCCGGGCCTCGTCTTCAGGCTGAAGAGTCCTAAGACGACCATGCTCATCTTCAAGACGGGAAAGATGGTTTGCACTGGAGGCGAGGGCGAGGAGGAAGCTAGGAGGGCAATCCAAACCCTTATTCGGAAACTGAAGACGGGGGGTATTAATGTCGTGGAAAAACCGGAGATCCAAATCACGAATATCGTTGCCTCGGCGATCCTCAACGGAGTCATCGACCTCGACAGACTCTACTTGTCCGAGAGGATGACCGGCAAGATCATCTTCGAGCCAGAGCAGTTTCCCGCCCTGATCTACCGATGGGAGAGCCCGGAGGTGGTCTTTCTCATCTTCTCTACTGGCAAGATCGTCTGCGTAGGCGCAAAGAAGGAGAAGGACATCTACGAGGCTGTGGAAAAGCTTCAGCGAAAGCTGGAGGAAAGCGAAGTCCTGATCACGAGCTAGCTAGTTTCAAGGCGGATAGGGGTTTCCATGTTTGCAGAGCCCGGAACCTACGATCAGCTTATAACCATGTTTTCCCCAGAAGGACGCCTCCTTCAGGTCGAGTACGCCGTTGAAGCGGTGAACCGCGGGGCAACCGTGCTGGGGATCGCCTGTCTTGAGGGAATCGTTTTGGGGGCGGATGAGCACGTTCAGACAGAACTGCAGGATCCCAACTTCAGCTGGAAGATCCATAAAGCAGATGATCATGTTGGGGCGGCTGTCGTTGGTTTGGCGTCCGACGCTCGGATCCTCATCGACCAAGCAAGGATCTACGCCCAGATCAACAAGCTGACATACGACGAGCCCATAGATTTGGAGGTCCTCACGAAACAAATCGCAGACATAGAACAGTTGTACACCCAGCGCGCATGGGTTAGACCCTTCGGGGTCTCAATAATTTTTGGTGGCGTTGACAAAAAGGGAAACAGACTGTTTGCCACCGACCCGAGTGGCTCCTACCGAGCTTACAGAGCCGTTGTGTTGGGGTCCGGGCGCGAAGTGGCTGAGGCCATTTTAAAGGAGGAATATCGCGGGGATCTGAAACTCGATGAGGCTATTAGGCTCGCGGTAAAGTGCCTCGTAACGGCCATTGAGGCCCGGGGAGAGAAGTTAACGGTCAGAATAGCGGTGATTCCGTCTGAAACTAAGAAATTCAGATTGTTAACCGTGAAAGAGGCTGAGCGTTATATGCGCGTGACTCGGATAGGCGAGAGGAACAGGAAGCGGAAGTAAGCGTTGGCGCACTAACACGGCTTTAAAAGGGACCAAAGGGAAGCGTGTGAGTAATGCCCCAACTATTCTTACCTTACTTTTAGCATTAAATGCCGTTCTCTTAGGCCTAGCTTACATAATCTTGTTTATTTAAGAACACGGTGCTCTCTCTGTTTGGTTAAGAATTTAAATTTCAAAACGCGATGAAACGAAGATATACAGTAAATGCATATACAGCGATGTTGTCAGCATGTTAATAATGCAATATAAGGTCAAAAGCGTCTTCCCCTCTCAGAGGAAATAAGGTTGTCGGAGAAATTTGTTAAGAAGTGGGGAGAAAGAGAGGAGTATCAGCCACCTTTCGGCACAAGGATTAAGGAGACAGTTCGTCCTCCGGGCCCATTGAAACCACGCCTAGATTTGGCGGTTAGGCGCATAGAGTTGCAGATTCAAAAGCTGGATCAAGCTGCGGAACGTTTCTCGGAACGCGACAAGTCCATGTTTGCAAAAATAGTTGAAGCATACTCAAAGCATGATCTGGCGCATGCTAATATCTACGCCAACGAGCTAGCTGAGATACGGAAAATGGGGAAAACTGCAATTAACGCAAGACTTGCCTTGGAACAAGTTGTCCTTAGGCTAAAAACAGTTACAGAGCTTGGTGGCATGGTTGCCACACTCGCCCCAGTTGTGGGCGTGCTTCGGAATGTAAGGACAGCAATAGCCGGCGTCTTGCCTGACGCTGGAAGAGAACTTGAACAAATCGGAACAATGCTCAGCGGAATAATCATGGACGCTGGCCAAATCACCGGATTAACCTTAAGCTTTGGAGCAGCAAATGAAGATGCCCAAAAGATCCTTACTGAAGCCGCTGTCATAGCCGAACAAAGAGTAAAAGAGAAATTCCCAGAGTTACCTGCTGGTGTACCTGCTGTAGGCGAGAAGGCCCAAACTCAAACCTAGCTCCTAGCGCCTTCACGACTAGACTTTCTTCCACAATCCCTTTTTTGTTGGCAAACCAGTTGTAGACGAGTATGAGCGTCGAGTCTCTTTCTAGTTGCATTTGCAAGAATTTACATATAGGGCGCAGATTGAGAAAATTTTCCTTTACGTTTGGTTATTTTTTTCAGAATTTCTGGGCTTAATGAACTTTCACTTATTTTAAAAGTTTCAGGCTCTTCGATCTTTAATATGGCGCATAAGTCCTCGGCGTCGAGTTCTTGAACAAGCGTTTGCACCTCTCTTTTAGCTGAACTCAAATGCTTTTCCAATGCTTCCTTATCCTTATACAAGATGCCGGCGAGAGGGCAGATGCTTTCAAACTTTAAAAACCATTCGATTTTGCCAGTTTGCAGGTTTATGTTGAAAGTGATTGGACCAGCGACACACGTTTCCGGTTTTACCACATGCACAAGACATTTCCCGGTTTTGCTATCGAAGAAAATGCAAAAGCCGTCACTTGCTTCTCTTACGAAAGTGTAAGTTGTATTGTCAAAGGGTTTTTCAATTCTTAAGCCTTGAACCACGAGATAGTTTTCTATGATCTTCCTCCTTTTCCGCGTTATTGGTGGTTTTGCGTCTTTGCAACAGTTGAACTTGCACTTACTGCATACTTGGAAAAAGTTGTTTTGCCTTGAGGAGTTGTTCATGTCTTTTTTCATAAAGTTTCAGCTTTCCCTTGGTCGGTTTTTGAAGCGCTAGGAATACACCTCGTTCTCCGTTAAATTTTCCACCAGCCTCAAATAAACGCTTAAAATCGCTTCACGTAAATCCGTCTTCTGCGCTTTTTTCAACACATCTCTTCGAATAAGGCCTGAGAGGCTACCTTCCTCAATTCGCTTACTAACAATTGGCAAGTATGTCTTCTCCTCGACTGAGGCATTTTCCAAAGCTATTCTAAAATAGTATTTGCACGCGTCTCTGGCTGTGGGGCCCATCGGATGCTGCACCTTCGCTTCTAAACCATCCCTGATTACAGAGTTTAGGTCTTCAATCAAAGCCTCACGCGGCAAATACGGCACCCTTTGAGACAACATTCCTCTCAAACCGGCCCTTATGAAGCAACTTAAAGCTACATCAGCCTTAATACATTCCTGTTCATCCATTATTCGGATTTCTATAGCCTTTCGGTCAAAGCGGAAAACTGCGCCACGGGAATTCAGCCATTCCTTGTTTAGAAGACCTTCTGAAGCATTTAATTTCTGCAGTTCTTCCGTATACTTGTTTATAGTGATTTGCCGATATTCTTTAAAGGAGTTTATATATTCTGGAATTATATTTCCAGTTATCGACGGAATTTCTTTCTGATTAATGCGATAGAAATGTAGGCGGCTGTCAATGTATTCGCTGATTTTAGATTCGTAGACTGGTGAAGAGGCTGATATGGCTGGAACATAAGGTAAAAGATTTGCTAGGGCATTGTGAAGCTGTATGGCTTCTTTCTCATTGCCATACGAGAGGTTGAGTTGAAAGGCTTGAATGTTCAGCCAACCATGTTGATAGAAGTTGAAAATGCGACTTAAAGCTTCGTAAATCTTGCGGTCTCGATGTGACCAAACTTTCGCCTCTTCCAGCCGTAACAAAGGATGCATCCCTGTGCCGAGCAACTTCGCATCATGCTTTCTCCCTATGAAATCAGCAATTTCTAGAACCGCCCTTTGCATATTTTCCTCGAAGGCCTCCGGCGAGTAGAAAGGCACGTTTGCTTTGAACTCCGCAACATGTGACTGCAACTCTTTCCCAAAAGTATAACTTTTCAATCTCGCGTAATTCGCGATACGTCCGTTTAATTCTTTAATCACCATGTCTACAATAGGCAAAGGATGCAGATTTCCATCAACCAGAGAAAATTCGTGTTCAGGACCAAGGACTTCCAAAGTCCTAAACGTACATTAGCACCTCAAACTACGAATTTCATTCATATCGAGGGAGAAATAAAACTTGTGGTAAGCCCAGCCCGATCGGCGCCAACTAAAATGCTTCACAATTTTTTTGTGCAAATATCGGTTCCCTGTCTTTAACTCGGTTTCTTGTATATTCTTGCGTCCAAATTTCGAATTTTGGCTCAGCCATCCATTTCCTTTTGAACGATTCGACCCCGGAGTTGCAAGCCCATCCCAAATCAAGCCATGTGTAGCCCTTTTCCTTGGCGTATACGATTTCTTTGAACAGAATGAAGTCTGCTAGCGATGGATAGTCTAAGTAGAACCCTAATGGTATGGTCATTGTGTCGTTCAGAAAGTCGACCACATCAAACCCTATTAAAACTTTGTTTGAAAACACGTTGAAAAGTAGGGGAGATGCAAAACTTTGTAAGTAGTCTCTTACGCCTAAGTAAAGCTGGTTATCCCACAAGTCACACTTCTTTGTCATTTCATGGCAAGCCACGAGATGGTAATGAGCCTGAGTCATTTTCTTTCCAATTTCCAGATGATAGCCTCTTCTTATGGCGTTATGAACTCGATACCTCAAGTCCTTATATGCATTGCCTTTTAAGGTTTCGTCAAACTTGGGGAGATAGATTTGATAGTCTCTGTCAAAATCTATGTTCACACAGTGAAAATCTTCAATATCTGTCTGTAACTTTTCTGGTGAAGTGACGACTATTTCTTCCGGTTCAAATAGTTTCGAAGTAGTTTCGATGCATTGAAGTTTGTCTTCGTGTCCGTTGAGTTCAAAGAGGCTTAAGTATAGTATTTTGCTGAAACGGTCATAATATAGTAGATACGTGTCTTTGTAGATGTATGGTTCTCCGTAGGCTAGAGAATAGAAACTTGCTAAATGTTCGTCAAAATGCCCTAATCTTTGGTATAGAACCGTCGTATTCTTTGTAAGTCGTTTCACGTTCGGCAAAGAATACAGTGCCTCTGCAACAAATTCAACAACAATAAAACCTTGCTTAAAAATTTTGCGCTTAGGCTTACGAAACCGTCGTTAATTGGGAAAGACATTACTCATTGTTTTTCGTCTGACGGGGTAGCAGTCTTGTATAACTGGTAAAACCTTATTTAATGCTTGAATCTAATTCATAAACTGGATGTTGTGAGATATGGTAGACCACACAATTGTCCATTTCGAGATTCCTGCCGATGATGTGCAGAAGTTGAGAAAATTTTACAGTGAACTCTTCGGATGGAAGATCGAGAAGATGCCAGGACCAACGGAATATTGGACAATAGAAACGGTGCCCGTTAACGAGAAGGGGATGCCCATCAGGCCGGGTGTCAACGGAGGAATGATGAAGAGGCAGCACCCCGAGCACAAGCCAGTCAACTACATCGCCGTAGAATCTGTAGATGAATACACCAAAAAGATCGAAACTCTGGGCGGTAAGGTCCTTTGTCCCAAGACGGAAGTGCCAAGGATAGGTTGGTGGGCTTTGGCTCTCGACCCAGAGGGCAATCAGTTCGCTATTTTTAAAAACATGTAACTTAGATGAGGACAACAAAAACATATAATTATCCTTTTTTGTTTATTTGGCTTGGATCTAAGCCTTGCGCCGTCCCACTCAAGACCCCAGTTATCGTCTGCAAGAGAAAACATTGTTCAGTGCATACGCTTATCAATGAAAACCGAAGCGAATTGTCATGATTAGCAGGTCGAAAGTTCACCAGATTGAGGTTTTGGTAGCCCGGGATACGTGACTTATCTCGTTTAAATCTCTCACATCTTACTAATGAAGACGACAGTCCTGACTAGAGGAAAATATCAATTCAAATTATTAGGTTCAAACCCTCCCCCGCACTAGAAATCGCGGCTGGCGTTTGAAAACTCGCTATCAAATGGAAGTGTTTAATGCGCGGACTATTTCGAACAAGCATCGTTCAGCGCAAATGATGAGGTAATAAATGATCGAACAGAAAAGAGGGGGAAGCTGAAATTGGAATGAGATCAGGGGATGTTATTTTTCCTTCTTCGGCGTGGGTACAAGGCCGAGTTGCTGCATCAAGCCAAGAGTATCCGCCATTCCCCATTCTTCCACGATCTTGCCGCCAGCAAAGCGTTCGATGGTAATCGCCCTTATCGTTATCTTCTTATTGGTAGGAGGGGCACCCATATATTCACCTTTGTGTGTGCCAGTCATTGTAATGCGCGCCGCTACCTTGTCCCCTTCGACGACCATGTCATCAATAGTTAAATGAAGGTCTGGAAACGCGCTGAATTCCTCGCTGGTTGATTGTTTCACGTTCTTGATGCCGCGTATATCCTCGTCACCGTGAGAGACGAAGTTAGTGGCGTACATCTCGTCTATTACTGCCATGGCGGCCGCCTTCCCCTTGTTCCATTCCTCAATAAAACGACGCGTGAGCGCCTTAAGATCTCTCGCTGACATGACAAATCACCCGCAATTACTAACTACCCCTTTATCTATTATATATAATTTTGAGCGCACGCGCTCTGCTTCAGCGTTTTTTGCAGCTTCTTTAGGTTCAGTCTTCAGTTTGGTGGTGGTGGACTAAAATTCAATCCAACCAAGTTTTTTCACGGAGAAAGGCACGGTGTTAGAAAAAGACGGCACGCACTCAGGGCACAGTATACACGGTTTAGAGCATAGGTATTCTCACTCAGACCAGAAGAGGGGTAGGGTAACAGATTTCAGACTCAAATAGGGTATAGTCGGAATCGAGTATACGCCCTTTGCAAACGGCGTTTCGTCACAAGTGATTTAAGCTGAGAACAAGAAAATAGCATTTTTGCGTTTCAATTTGTGGAGGAGGTGTAAAACTTGGGTGATTGGAAGACAAGACTCTCAATACTGTGGCTAATTCACGTCATTGGTGGCGTATACAACGTGGTGCTCGAACTTTTCAGGGATGGTAACTTTAACAAGATAGAAGGCTTCCTAGTCAATGATTACTCTCTGCTGATGGTTTCGGTAGCGTGGTTAGGTCCACTTCTTATGGCTTTCTTTTCTCAGATTCTGGCGGATAAAGCGAATCGCTGGGCAAACATAGTAGTAGGTGCAGTTTATGCAATTGTCATTGCAGTTAATTTTATAATGAGTCTGGCTTTAGACCCGTCTGTTCTTGTAATAAATCCGTTGTTCGGAATCATATGGTCAGTTCTAATTGTCTGGTATGCATGGAAGTCCGAATAGAAAGTGCTGTCTTGAGTAAGCGAAAGGATGCGAACATCCTTTCTTTTTTCCTTTTTTGGCAACTGCAAAAGACAATGGAACTTTCCTATATGTGTCTTTTTAAGCAACTGATTACAATTTTTGATTGAAAAATCCGGTCATGTGATGTCTCAGTTCGGGAGATATTGTCACTTATCGGTGAGTAAGTTCCATCCCCGCTATCATTAAACCGAGAGTTTGAACGTCGCCCTGACTAGGTATAATGGTAGCCCGGGATAGGTTCAAATATCGGTTTAAATTATCGGTGTTAAGACACAATCCTCTGTCCTTTCTGGAAAACTATCCCAAAATGAGCTTAGAAAAGATTTTGAATCGATAGTCAAGTGAATAACAGAAAAATGGAAATGTAGAAGAATGTTCTATCCGATTTTTGTTGGTTGCTGCTCTCTTTTCTTTATTTCATTGTAGAGATACTCAAACCACTGCATTGATTTTTGCATCTTGGGTTGTGGTCTATAGCCCTCTATAATTATGGGTTTCACTATTTCCCACATCCATACAACTGCGTAGCCGAATAGGTCGTCAACCTGGTCAATGTCTGCGAGTCTGCTGTGTAGGAGAAGACCAATGCCGTTGAAGAACCAGCAGACTGTCCATATTGCTCTGTTAGCAGGTGTTACCGAAGCCGTTGAACCGTATTTCTTAACATATCCATTGTAATCTTCAAATTCGAGTTTATAGACTTTCCACAGTGCTTCTTGGAACTCCCTGCTACCGTAGGTTGAATACAATCTCATGAGAAGGTCTGCTTGCCTTGTCTTAACCATGTCTTGTCTAGCCCTAGCTTGATGTCTAAGCTGAAGAGCATAATATACAACTCCAGCTACAACACTTGCAGATGCAATGACTATGGAAACTGTCTGTATGTCAACCATTTTTAACACCTAAAAGATTAGAATAGTCGAAGTGATATTAAAAACGTAACAAATGCATCAAGCTAACGCGCGCAAGGGTACTAATTTTATAGCCTTAGAGATACTCAATATGGAAATGATGAGATGATCACTACGGCGACAGGTCTAGACAATCTTTTCCCGCTGACAAAATCCCAGATTAAGCCTGCCAGCAGGGTGCTTGCTCGGGCCTTTCAAGATGATCCTCTATGGACCTATTTCATTCCGGACAAGCTCATGAGAAAAAGCAAATTGCATTATATTTCTGATTTTTTGGTCAGTTATGGTGTGTTGTATGGCCAAAGTTATGCAACATCCCTAGGTCTGGAAGGAGTTGCATTGTGGATTCCTCCCGAGCAGGGCGAGTTGACGCTGTGGAGAATGATTCGGTGTGGGGCACTTACTCTCTATTTCAATGTAGGAAGGAAGGTCGTTTCAAGGGTGAACTCTTTTTTTGATTATTCTGGCAAAGTGCACCATCGTATCGCACCTTTTCCTCACTGGTATCTGGGCCTCATCGGTGTCGACCCTGAGTTTCAGGGAAGAGGCTTTGCAAGTGTGTTGATCAAGCCCATGCTTGCCCAAGTAGACAAGGAGCATTTGCCCTGCTATCTTGAGACTGCAAATGAGAAAAATGTGCCTGTTTACGAGCACTATGGATTTGAAGTGGTTGAGTCAGGCACTATTCCAAGTAGTAGTGTCAATTATTGGGCTATGTTAAGAGCAAAACGCGGTTGACAAGCCTTTACCAAAGAAGCAGCGAGCAGTTTACGCCCGTTTCTCAGTAGAAAACCTTAAGAAAATCTTATGGTAGCCCGGGGGATACCATACGCTGGAGTTGAATTTATACTATTTTTCATTTGGATTCTCTCGGAGTTCTTTGAGCATTTGCTGTTTGAGGGCGATGGTTAGTTGGTGGATTTGGTTGTCTTCGAGTTGGCCTTGGCTGACTATTGTTCTGTGTGGCTGTGTTAAGGCTTGTTTGGTTAGGATTTCTTCTGGGTTTAGTCCCCATGCTCTTATGATTTCTTTTAGGGCGTAAATCTTGCTCATGCGTGTTTTAGGCTTTATTGAGAGACCTGAGGCGATGTATATGCCTCTTAGGAATTCTACGCCTTTCATTTTGATGTCGTGGTAGGCGCTGATCGTGTGGCCCATCATGTATTCGATGTAATCTCTGTCAACGCCTAAAGCAGCCATTTGCGTGCGGAAGAATTTGCGGATACTGTGAGCTCGCAGGTCGTAGCGTCTACCGAATGGTTTGGCTTGGACTAGGCCAGCTTTGACGTATAGGTCATGGATGAGCTTGTGTATTGCCGCTGGCGTTAGTGGGATTGCGTGTTTGTTTTGTTGGTTGCGTATGAGCGGCGTTTCGTCGTGGATGTTTTCTGGCGGGATTTTGTTGGTTCCTTGGCGCCTTATTTCTAAGTAGGCTCTTAGGTAGTCGGCTGCTTCCTGTCCTATGAAGGTGTTGTAGTCGTGGTATTTGCCTTTGGTGATTTCGGCTTCGACATGGATGTGTATGGGTATCGTCATCTTTTCAAAGTCGCGTTTGACGTGGCGATATTGAAGCTTGACCAGTGTACCTATGCGGAAGCCTGCTAAGGCTAACATTGACACGATGACTTTTAGGCGTAGATCGGCGATGTCAATCAGATGTTGAAGTTCTTCGGGTGTTGGCGCTCGGTCGCTGTATACTGCGCGTTTTGATAGGCTGTAGGGTAGTTCTAGTTTGAGTTGGTTGACGCGGAATAATGCTTTGACGCCTTTAACGTGGTTGGACACGGTTCCAGGTGCGAGGCTTTCTGCTTGAAGGTTACCTACGAAGTCGTCAAGGAGTCGACTGTATTTGGCTAATGCTTTTGGGTCTGGGTCGCCTTCTGGGTCTTGGCAACTTTTGATGAGCTGGTCTGGTTGGGCGTTCATCCATCGGCAGAAGCGATGTACGCCATAGATGTATTGGTAGAGCGTGGCTGTGCTGCCCGTTCTGTGGCGTAGAAGGTGCTTCGCAAGTTCTAGGGTTGAGTTGTTGCTGAAAGTGAAGGGCACTAAACTAGGCATTTTCCAAGAGAGGCTGTCGATTATGTATTGGTGGAGTTTTTCGTCGCTTGCGTTTTGGGGGTCGGGTACTGAAAGCGTTAGGGGTTGTTTGAGTTTTTTGCCGAGGGGGCTGTGGGTTATGGTTATCGCCTGCATTGGTTTCGCTCCCGTCCTTTTTACTTTGGCTGAGTTTTTCGCTTCTCGCTCTGAAGCGCATACTCGGCGTTAGTAGCTTTGTCGTTTTGGCAACTTAAAGACCCGCTTGGAATATTTTGTAATGGCAGTGCATGGATTTCTAGGATGCAGCTCTTCAGCAGGACCAAGCCGCTGGCTGTTCCACTTGAGTAATTGGGGCTTTCAACGGTTCTGTCGTGTTGGATGCATAGGAGTTCGCCGTTTTCTTGAGTTAGCCATCCCACGGTTTCACGTTCAGCAGCGTCTTCAATGGGCTGAGGCGTGTTCCGGAAGAGAACGTGGTCCTTGTAGCGGATGTAGACAACTGAACCCTTTGGGATGGCTTGGCTCATTTACATTTCACCATATGCTACTGTTCATGACTCGCATCCGCCGGCTTATTTGAAGAAGTATTCATCTCTGATGTTCTCGCTGACTTTGATGTATTTCTGAGATTTGCAGAAGGCTAGAATGCGGTTAAGCAGTGGATCCTCAGAGTTGTCGAATTCTTTTTTGAAGCCTAGCCCACCTACGGCTATGCGAATTTCCACGTTTTTGGCATCGCCTAAGACTTGATAGAAGCCTCGCTTGTGACTTTCAGCGTATTCTTCTAGAACTTCCCAATCTTGAACCAGGTTGACCAAACTGTTTTCACCTTCTACTGTGTTGCTTCAAAAGTTTAAGGACTTTCTGGCGTCTCGTAGGAACACTATTCCGCAACGAGGCTTCGTAGGAATAGTATTCCCTCGTGAGTCCTCGAAGGAACAGTATCCGAAAACGGACATATCTGCTGCAAAGAGGTTATGTGGCTTGTAGGATGGTTGCTAGGATTGTTTGTGCCGTAGGCTCGTCCACTCGCATGAGTAAGTCGTCCAAATTGATGATGTTGAGGATTATGGCTAAGTAGGCTCTAACAGTTAACTCGTATATGGCGGCTTTAAAGCCCGCCTTCGTCTTTTTAATACCTATTTTCTTGATGTAGCCCGATTCTTCTAGAAACCTTACCCGCTTATTCACGCTCGCGTAGCGAGTATGTCTGAGCCCTCTTTGGGCTATTACTTCTTTATGAATGTCATAGATTATTAGCGGGCCTTTGAGGGCAAGGATGCGGAAAATGGCCTTGTTAAGCTTGGCCTCATGTCCTTTGAAGACCGAGACCCTTCCGCTTTCGCCCTTGCTCCCCGCCATCCACCATACTCACCGGAAACCGCTGAAAGAAAAATGGGGCTGAAAGGTCTAATCACGTTTACCAACACCTTTTTGTATGGTGAAACCTGGGCGAAAACTTTTCTGCGTGCCGAAACGCCTGTAGGGAAAACGTTTCGGCGTGCCCATATTTAAGGCGAAACGACATTTTTATGTCAAGATGCGGTTTTGGGCTGTGTTTTGGAGGCTATTTTCGCCGGGGACTGTTCGGCATGCAGAAACGTTTTCGTGGGGTGCTTGCCGGGTGCAAAGCGATCACGAGACCATCATTTTTGTTAGTGATGTCTATTTTTAGGCGCTGGTTAAGAAGGGGCTTAACCATGTTGTGGAATCTGCTGGGTACGGGCACGTAGATGCGTTCATGCGCGTAGAGGTATTTTCCTTGGAGGTAGCGTTTCTTCCCCAGCCTACGATAAATCTTGATGGTTCGGTCGCCCCTAGCCATAAGCCTTCTTCCCGGATTCGCCTAAGCCAAGTTCCGCATTATCCTCCACGGCTTAGCCATAAGGATATTCCTAACGTTTCTACATGAGTCAACCGGATTGTTGCATTGTTGGTCTAGTGGGTTATCGGCTCCTCCTCTTCCTCTTGCTGTTTCTCTTTCAGCTTCTGCTTGATCTTTACGGCTTCTGCCTCTTCCACGTCCTCTATGCCCTTATCAGTTATGCGGAAGATGCATTCAACCTCCGGCAGGCAAGGCGAATCGAAGACCCTGGCTACTCGTATAGACTCTTTGGCTCGCTTCAACCAAACCCGCGTGTTGGACGCGTGGCCCATGATGTTGCCTCCGGTGGGTCGTCCCAGTATCGGCTTTGGAGCATAGGACACCACGGGTTCAGCTTGAGCCTGGTTGGTGATCACCACCGCCAGGTTGTAGATCTCTGCTAGGCGTAGAAGCTTGTGCATGTAGGAGTTTAGCTTCTGCTGCCTCTCCGACAACGACTCCCTTCCCACATATTCTCCTCTAAAATGGGATATGGCGGAGTCCACCACGACCAGCTTAACGTTTTGTTCAGCGCAAAGCTTGAACGCATGATCCAGCAGAAACATCTGATGGTCCGACGTGTAAGCTCTGGACAGGATTATGTTATGCAGCAACTCGTCAGCGTTGAAGCCGTTGTGGCTGGCAATCTGGTACACGCGCTCAGAGCTGAAGGTTCCCTCTGAGTCGAAGAATAAGGCGTTTCCTCCTAGACCGCCCTCCTCGGGCTTCAGCTGGGCCCTCACGCACAAGCTGAAGCATAACTGAGTCTTGCCCGCCCCGTACTCGCCTGCCAGCTCGGTGATGGCTTGGGTCTCTATTCCTCCACCAAGCAGTGCGTCTAAGGCTTTGCTTCCGGTCTTGCATCGTACGCGGTTTTTGGTCATCTGCCAATGCTCCCAAGCTGTGATGAATTTGGTGCCTAAAGCCTGCCGGGCAGCCTCCACGATCCTCTGAGCGCTCTCCAGCTTGTCGTAGCCAGCCTTCTCCTTCAACTCTTTGGCGGGGGTAACCGCCAAGGTTTCCACGTTTGGAAAGCCGGCTTTCCCAAGCCGGTCAGCCGTAGCCTTACCCACACCCTCAATCTTCTCTAGCTCCAACATGAACCCTCCTTAGCGCTGTAAAGTCTTAGCCAGCAATGACTCGCCCCACTCCACTGGTTTTTCCCCCAGCATGCTCCAGCAACGCCTACAAATCGGGAGCCGCTTGCCCCTATACATGATGTAGACTTCTATGTCGGTGTTTCGGCATTGACCGTTCCAGGGGTTTCGGCAGTGCTCCACCCTCACGGACGAAGCCCGCTTCCCAACGGATCTACCCATGGAGACACCCTCCTTAAGCAAGCGTGAACAGGTAGGGGTTGAGGGGCTCCATCCAGGCTATATCCCTCAACGAAACCCGATGCCTCCTACCTTCGGTCAAGGTTTTGTAGCAAAGGACGCTGGGGCTCCCATGAAGAGCCTCCACAACCCGAACGTTGATGATGACCGAGCCGTCTCTTAGGTGGAGGTTCACGTGCCTGCCGACCATAGCCCTAGCCGAGTTAAGGTGCGTTCCATTCTTTTTAGACAAGGTGTGCACACCGCTTAAGCGGTCTCATCCGTACGCTTTTAAAATCATCGACGCAACGACAGCTCACGGCGGGGGGAGAGGTGAGTGAAAGTATTCGTAATGGTGATGCGAAAACCTATAGAGGGAGATGACTGAAACTATTTAGGCGGCGTGTCTTGGCGATGCGAAATGGCCGAGGGGGCTAGGAGGGTGAGGAGGAGGCGCCGGCCCTTTGAAAGCGCGGAGTGTAGGGTCTGCTCCCTGAAGGGTAGCGCCTACTGCTGGAGGCAGTGCCCCTACAACCTCTGGCGCCAACAACGAATCGAATAGGGTGCCGGAAGCAAAAATTATCAGCGAAGACATCCCTATGGTTTGTTGAGGATGGTTTAGGGTTGGGCTGGAAGGACTACCTGGCTTTCCTGGACGAGAGCCCCTACTCCATGCGGCTCCTCACCTCTGGCCTAGCGCCAGACCAGCCCATATCCGGGCGTCAAGAGGTTGAGGTTGAGGCGCTGAACTACACGCTGTGGCCCTTCCAGCAGAAGATTCTGGACAAGATCGGTGGGGACACCCTCATCCTTGGGTTGCCCACCGGCCTGGGCAAGACCTACCTAGCCGGAGCATATTTGAGGAGGGAGTCCACCCAAACGCCCCTTAGGGTCCTGTTCTTGACGCCTTCGGTTCCGTTGGGGGTTCAGCAGGTCCTCTTCGCCCAACGCATGCTCAACCTAAAGGATGCCTGCTTCATCTCTGGCAATATCGCGCCGGAGAAGAGGCGCGAGCTGAGGGTTTGGAACGCGGGCTTTGCCGTCTCAACCCCACAAACCTTCTACAATGACGTTTTGTCGCCGTTCAGCCTCAGCCTAGAGGAGGCTAGAAAAGTTGGCAATCCTATCCCTATGCTATCCGAGGTCTTCAGCGGCGCGGGCTTCACCTTCCCGTACGATGTTGTGGTGGCGGACGAGTGTCAGGGCTACATCGGCGAGACCGACGGCTATTCCATCCTGCTGGCGGCGAAGGCTTGCGGCAGCCGAATCCTGGCCCTTAGCGCCACCCCACAGCTGCACGCTCCCAAACGACTGGAGGAGCTGAGGAAGGTCTTTGACCAGATTGAGGTTTTTTCGGTGGAGGATCCAGAGATCAGGCGGTATGTGCCCGACAGGGTCGTTGTGCTCGTTAGGGTCTACGCTCCGGAAAGCCTCCTAAGCGTGTACGGGCAGCTGGGGAGGGTGGCGCAGCGGTATCAGAGGAGGATCAGGGAAATTTATGGTCCAGAACACCTGAGGAAGTACTGTAAGGAGCACGGGCTCTGCGTTGGGCTCCTAGCCCTGAAGATGCTCAAGTTTCGGCTGGTGGAAGACGGAGCCAGCAGCGTCCTTAAGTACGGCACTTGGAAGCTGAAAGAGCTGAGACGGCCCCTGAAGGAGCTGAGTGGCAAGAGCGTCTACGAGGATTATCAGCAGGCGCTCAAGGAACGTTTCAACCACAAGATCTTCGCGGCCATGCGCATCCTTAAGCAGGAGTTGTTTGAGAAGGCTATCGTGTTCATGGAGTCGGTGGAAGCCGCCAAGCAGCTCGGAGCCATGCTCCACAAGTCGTATGGGGTGGAGGACGTGGCAGTTTTAGTCGGTAAGGGAAACATGAGCATGGAGCAGCAGGCTTCAGCGCTGCTACAGTTCAAGGAGAGAGCCCGCATACTGGTCTGCACCAGCATAGGTGAGGAGGGGCTGGACATACCCACGGCGGACATCGAGGTTTGGTTGGACCCGCCCAGCAACCCCAAGAAGTGGATACAAAGGTTCGGAAGGATTCTACGGCAGCCGGGGGATAAGAAGCTGGCCAGAACCTACGCGTTGATCAGCCTGCGAACCCACGAGAAGAACAAGCTGTTAAGCGTGAAGAGGAAAGCGGAGAAGGTGTACGGCTTCACGCAGAGGCTGGTGGTGAGGGCTCGAGCCAAAGCCTTGCCCAAGGAGCAGAAGACCCTAACCCAATACCTACGATAGCCGGTTTCGGAGGCATTAGCTCGTGTTTAAGTGTGATGGGTGTGGTAGGAGCTACCGCAAGAAAGAGGTTGAAAAGCTCTATGTGCTGTTGATTCAATCCAAGCTTTGGGAGCCCGAGCCTGAGGCAGAACAACACGTTTTTTGTAGCCTAAAGTGCTTGGAGGATTTCGTTCGTCGAAGAGGGCCCTAATCAACCCTCTCTAGCGATCTTTAACGGCTTTTCCTCATCTATTTTCCTGAATGTCCAAGGATTCTTCCTTTTGCCCTTCCATCGCACAGCCACGTGGACTTGGAAGCCGAAGCGTCGACAAAACTCAACGAGCCCCTTGAGGTCCTCGGGATAAAGGTATAGAGCCTTTTCCTTCGTCACCTTCACCTCGTAGGCGCGCCTGTCACCGCCCTTGGCTGCCAACACGTTGCATGGGAAACCTCTTTCGCCTCTGACAGGAACCCTCAGCGCGTGGAAGCCGAGGCTCCAGCTCAGCTGGGTTCCCCCTCCGAAAGGCCACCCGAAACCAGCCCCCACAACCACACGAAATTATGGAGGGGGAACATAGTTATCCCTTTTTTCCCGCCGTCAGGTTTCGTAGAACGGGTCGCTGTTTAGCGGGTGGCTGTGGTGGGCGCCTCACCCTCTCCTTTCTGGTCGTAGAGACCTCTTCCTTAACAGCCTCCCTTTCTTGTTGCCATAATTCCCTTTTTAGCATGTCTAGGACGGCGAATCTGATGGCCGCGCTCCTAGATGGGTACATGCCCTGCCCAAGCAGCTTGTCCAGCCCCTCCAGGTAGGCTTCAGGCAACAGAAACGTCACCAACCTCAACTGTAATCGCCTTAGTGTATGAGAGCCACCTAAAGCCTCTCGGGCTGTCCTAAAAACCTTGTTAAGTGCCACAGATATCTCAACATAACATGTATGCGACACGTATGCCGTGCAAGAAGCTTTGATAAGGAGTTTAACCCATGATTTTATAGGGGATAGGTATGGCTGAGGAAGAGGAGAAAATAAGGATGGCGGAGTTTCGATCCCTGCTGGAGAAGCGCATACAAAAGGCAGAGGCTGAATTGAAGAGGCTGCAAGTTTTCCACGAGTTCGTTGACGCCGCCTTGTTGGAGAAGGGGTTTAGGGGGGAGGTCGCGAAGCCTGTTTCCCCACCTCCAACCCCGCCCGGCGTAGCCCCAGCGACACCCGTAGAGCAGGAGGGAACCGTTCCATTGAAAATGGTCACCGGCGAGCTGCTGGCAACCCTCTATGTTAGGGAGGATTCTATGCGGGTGGCGCTCGCCGAAGACAAAGAGTTTAACGTCAACACCCCACCGTTCATGACCTTCTTCGTGGATAAGGTGCTGACTAAGATGCGGGAGAAGGATCAAGAAGCCGCGAGGACAGGGGAAATCGCCCCAGACAAGGTCCTCTCCTACAACATTGCCCGTGATGGAGACACCGTCCGAGAAATCACCATCCTAAACGTCACTTCGGATCGATCGCGGGAGCTGAAGTCAGCTATACGATGGACCCTGGAGAGGATGTGGGAAACGATTTCTATGAAAGCCTCCTGATTTTTGGGCTTTTCTTCACTAAGAAAACTTCTTGACGTCTGCGCGCTATTGTCTATGGCGCCATGCATGCATCCGATTATGTACGTCGTAGTGAAACCGAGAGGATCTTCACTGTAGCGTGCATGCTGTTAATCTAGCTTAACGGAAGGAGCCTTTTCCTGCATGCATGACAAACGCCGACGCCTATGGCAGACTCAAAAGAAGTTCTCATAAGGGATCGTTCCGACCGCGCCGAGAAAAGGAAGGAAAGTATAGCGCGGTCAGGGGCGACCCGAACCAACACCTACTCTAACACCAACGCGAGTCATGGTTTTGCGCGCTTGCTCAAAAACCTTTCTTCGTGATTTGGTGGGGCCTCAGGGAACAAGCCAGCAAACAACCCTGAGCGGGATGAGAAGGAAATCCGATCCAGCGGAGCGCTGGTTTGCCCGTCTAGGCGCCGCCCAGAGCCCTCCCACCTTCACGTATAACACCTAAAAACCCTTCAATTTAAGCATTTCTGGGGTTAGCTCTCCTCTAAATGCCAAAGGGTTCGATGATCCTGCACGCCTCGTGGGCCCTCTCCCCCCTCTCGGTGAGGGCGTACACGGGCTTCCTCCGCCGAAGTCTGCGGGTCTCCTCCACCTCAACCACCCGCTTGTCGATCAAGCCCCTCCGGACCAGGCCGTTGAGCACGATGTACTCGGTCCTCGGTATGTCCTTGAAGGTCTTCCTCCCCTCCTTGAGGGGGCTCATGCACTCGAGCTGTCGAGGCGTGACCTGCAACAGGTCCGCGCCCCCGTCTCCGACAGCCTTGCGTGGAACTCCATCATTCTTCTCCCCGTCTGCGTCAGCCCGTAGGTGAGCCTCTTCCCCCTCACCGGAACCTCCTCGACGAACTCCTTCACGCCGAATTCCACTAGGCCCTCACGTTTCAGAATGGCCAGACCCCTTTTGTCGATGGGCGTCTTCCTCCTCAGCTCCGCCGAGGTCATGGGTCTCTCCAGGGGGACGGCCAGCGCCTCGGGGACACCCTTTCTCAGAAGAACCCTAGCCTTCAACACAATCACCATCCTCAAATCAAGATCTTTCTTTAACCTAAATACTGGTTTTTCTTAAGCCTTTCCCAAGAACCTTGCCGAATATGGTTGACCCCTCAGGTTAATGAGATGACCTACGTAGCCACGATTTCCCATCTCGGAAATCCGTTAATATGGCATATAGGCATCGTTTTGATCGTGATATCCATCTGGAACGCTTTCAAAAGAAGAGAGGGAGAGAACATCTTTGTTTGTGCGTGGTTTCTCTTTACGTGGCTCTTTTATTTTCCCCGGAATAGCCCACGCGCTCTTTGGTTGGGGAAGAGCTCAGTACATTTACTATTTCCTTCAATCAGTTCCCGCCTTATGTCTCACGCTAGCCAACGCTTTAGAGGAAGGCGATAAAACTATGAAGTTTCCCGTTTCTGCCCTTGCATTGGCGGCTGCCCTATTAACGTTCGCATTATGCTACCCAGTGATCTCCGGCTACCCAGTGCCCCTTGATTATGTAAAAGGAGTGAAATTGCTTCGACTAGGTATCTAGCAAATTCAGCTGATCGGCTACTCGTACGACAATATTTATTATGGGAGGGTTAGAATATGGCTTTCGTCGTCTTTTTGTCGAAGATGTGCATCCTGTTCCTGTTGAACCCCATCCACACCTTTTCTCCGACGTGAACTCTTGTGGTGGGTCCGGTTTTCGCTTTGAGCAGGTTTTCTCCTAACTTTAAGTCAACGATGATCTCCGATCCCAGGGGCTCTATCACGTAGACCTCTGCTTCGATGAATTCCCCTCGACTTCTGCTCTTTCCCATGGAGATATCCTCGGGTCTGACACCCAGCACCAGTTCCGAGCCGGTAGCTTTCTCTTTTATCAATTTTTTCAAGTCATCTGGAAGTGGGAAGGTGAAGGTGCCAGCGTCCAAGAAGCCCGACCCATTCTTCTCCGTGAAGTTGCAGTCGATGAAATTCATGGGTGGGCTGCCGATGAAGCCCGCGACAAACATGTTCGTGGGATAATCGTATATTTTGCCGGGATTGTCTACCTGCTGTACCACGCCGAAGTTCATTATCGCGACCTCGTCCGACATGGTCATCGCTTCAGCTTGGTCATGGGTGACATAGACCGTTGTGACTCCTAACTGCTTTTGCAAACTCTTCAGCTCCGCCCTCATATAAAGCCTGAGCTTCGCGTCCAAGTTGCTCAAGGGCTCGTCCATCAGGAAGACTCTCGGTTCCCGTACGATCGCTCTACCTAGTGCCGTTCTTTGGGCCTCTCCACCGCTGAGCTGTTTAGGCTTTCGATCTAGTAGATGGGTGATTCTAAGAAGCTCTGCGGTGGTCCTCACTCTCTTCCTTATCTCGTCCTTGGGAACCTTCCGCATCTTAAGCGGGAAGGCGATATTATCGAAAACCTTCATATGTGGGTATAGCGCATACGACTGGAAAACCATTGCAACATCTCTGTCCTTCGGAGGGAGCTCATTCACCAACGTGTCTCCAATGTATATCTCCCCTTCGTCAGGCGTCTCCAAGCCGGCGATGCATCTGAGAGTGGTGGTTTTTCCGCATCCGGAGGGGCCCAGCAGAACCACGAGCGCCTTATCCTTAATCTCAAGATTCACACTGTCAGCTGCAACAACGTCCCCAAACCTTTTCGTCACATTTTTTAGCTCAACTCTAGCCAAGGTTCTCCCCTTGTTTTTTTATTATACTAATATAAAAAACTTCTTATAAACCACAAAATTTAAAAATTAAAGTATGCAATTAAAAATTGCGGAAAAATATGGAAGTTGAAACATGAAAAGAAAGGCCGATGAAAGTAAAGGAAACGTCAAACGCTTGGACCCCCCAGAGGAAGGTAGGAGAGATTATCTGAAGACCGTAGGGGCTCTGGTGGCTGGTCTGGCCATCGGCGGAGCTGCTGGCTGGCTTAGCAAACCGGCAGAGAGGATAACCGAAAGGGTGACGGAGACTGTGACGAAAACGGTTACGGCGGCGATCACACCGACGCCAACGCCAACACCGACGCCAACACCGACGCCACCGAAGCCAGTAACAGTAACTTGGATTGGTCTTCGTGATATATCATCCGAGGTAGCTCTCGAACTGCTGAAAGAAAGTGATTTTGAAGAAAAAACCGGAATAACCGTAGATGCCAAACTGTACGAGTTCGGCGAGATGGTTGAAAAGTCAACAATGGATCTACTTGCACATACTGGAACATACGATCTCATGTCAGTTGACGAACCATCTCTAGGCAAATATGTAGGGATGGGAGTTCTTCCCGTAGATGAGTTGCTAGAGAAAAACCCTGACCTTCCTGATCCTGATGTAGCAGATTTTATACCGGCAGTATTTGACATGGCTTCAAGGTTCGGCGACCATTGGTATACGTTCCCCGTGGGAACGTATGGAAACGTCTACGGATATCGAAGTGACTTGTTTGAAGAATATGGAATAACGAAAACGCCAGAAACCTTTGAAGAGATGCTTGATATTGCCCTGAAACTTAACGCCCCCCCAGATCGCTATGGTTTAATACTTTATGCTAAACGTGGTGAATACTTAAGTTACGACTTAGGTAGCTATCTCTGGGCGTACGGGTCTGGTTTCATCGACGTGGAAACTAAACGAGTGCAGTTTGACAGCCCAGAAGGCCTGGAGGCAATCCACTTCTACGTGGATCTACTTCTCAAGCATAAAGTTGCTCCACCAGGATGCATTAACTATGGGCACCCAGAGTTCACTGACGCCATGCGTAGCGGCCTCTGCGCAACCGGACTTATGATTCAAGAGGCTGTGGGTGCACCAATGGAGGATCCAGAAAAGTCAATAGTTGTTGGAAAAATTAAGTACGATGTTGTTCCAGGGCATCGCTGGCCTGATGGGAAAGTACTTCGCACTCCTCATATCGGAGCCCATTCTGTAGCCATTAATCCTGATACCAAACACCCCAGAGAAGCATACCTAGTTGCTAATCAACTAACATGTAAGGAGATACAGGAGGAGTACATGCTACGCGGTGGCAAAGCAGCTAGGTTTTCCAGTTTTGAGAGCCCAAAAGTCATTGCAAAGTACCCGTACTTAGAAGCTGTGAAGAATTCTTTGCCGCTAGGAAGATGCAGGCCCAATATCCCAGAGTATCCAGCTATAAGCGAAATATTTTCAACAACACTTCACAAGATTTTAACAGGCGAAATTTCTCCTGCAAACATTGACGAAGCAATGCATGATGCTGCAGAGGCTGGTAACAAAATTCTGATCGAAGTATACGGATAAACATTCAACTCCCCCCCTTTTTTGGGGTAGTAAAAAACAATGGTTAACGTCCCACGAAAATACATACCATACCTATATGTTGCTCCTGCGATTATCTACTTACTGACATTTAGTATATTTCCCTTAATTTTTTCTTTGAACCTGAGCTTCCGTAAGTATTATTTTGTGCGTCCCGAGTTGGGTCAACCCTTTGTTGGTCTTAGTAACTATATACAGATTTTGACTGATCCGTCTGCTTTAAATGCCTTGAAAGTTACTCTCATTTTTACATTCGGCGCTGTTGCCATTGAGACTCTCATCGGGCTGGGGTTAGCTTTATTTTTCGATCGATTTAGACAAATGAGAGGCGCCGCTCTTATTAGGACAGCACTCCTTACGCCCATGTTTATACCTCCAGTAGTTATTGGGGTTATGTTTAGATTCTTATTCAATCCCGATGTAAGTGTTGTTAACTATCTTCTAAGGGTTGTAGGGCTTCCAAGTGTAGGGTGGATAAGTAGAGCTGATACAGCCATGTTCTCCATAGTACTTATAGATGTTTGGGAATGGACCCCCTTCATATTTTTGATGTTGCTTGCTGGACTTCAGAGCCTTCCAAGAGATCAATTTGAAGCAGCTAAAGTAGACGGAGCATCACCATGGGGTACGTTCAGATATGTAACGTTACCCATGCTTATGCCAGCATTGATAGTCACGATTCTTGTTAGAATCATAGATGCGATAAGAACCTTTGACTATATCACCATTCTTACTTATGGAGGTCCCGGAGAATCCACAATGATATACAGTTTGTACATATACATACTTAATTATAAATATAACCAGATGGGGCTTGCTTGCGCAGCATCGTTTATTTTACTTATCGTAGTTACACTAATTACTAACCTCTACGTTAAGTTGATAAGCAAAAAATATGAAATATAGTGATAAAACATGATAAGGGGAATACGGAAGATTAAAAATCCGTTAACGTTCTACTGCATATCCGCTGTAGCTTTAATTTTCATCCTCTTTCCTGTTGTCTGGCTATTACTAACATCATTTAAAACTCAAATAGACGCCATAGCTCGTCCTCCAGTTTTTTTATTTACACCCATCTTAAAAAATTACGTAAAGATATTCACGGATCCCACCATTTTAATCGGTACAAATCTGATTAACAGCGCAATTGTCGCCGTAGGTAGCACGTTGCTTGCGGTTTCCCTCGGTTCTCTCGCAGCGTATAGCATCGCTAGGTTTACATATTGGGGACGCAAGAACATCGCATTTTGGATTCTTAGTATTCGAATGCTCCCACCCATCGCAATTGCCCTACCGATCGTCCTTGTTATAAAAACCGCTGGGTTAACGGATACTCTATTAGGTCTGACATTAGTGCATGCCGCAGCTAACCTACCGTGGGCTACATGGATGTTATTAGGTTTCTTCCGAGAAGTACCATGGGAGTTAGAAGAAGCAGCCATGATAGATGGCTGTTCTAGAATTAAATCGCTTCTGAGGATTATCATACCCATCGCCTCGGCCGGAGTAGTTTCAACAACAATATTTTGTATCATACTATCATGGAATGAATTCATGTATGCACTGTTGCTTACTGCCATACGCGCAATGACTTTGCCAGCGGCGTCATACTCCCTCGTAGGTTTTGGTTATATAACCTGGGGGGAAATTGCTGCCGCAGCAATCATTATTATGGCTCCAGTAACGATTTTTGCGCTACTTGTTCAGAAATATATTGTAAGAGCCTGGGTACCTCTCGCAATTAAGGGATAAAAACCAAATTAAAACATATTCTCCTTTCTACAAGCCCAGAAGGAGAAAAGTTAAATATCATAAGAAAAAATATTTATCGCCAAACAGGAACGAGGCTAGGAAGATGAAGGCGATAGTCTTTACTGAAAAAGGGAAGGCAGATATATGGAATGATTTAGAGCCCCCAAAAATAGAGGAGCCTAATGAGATATTAGTCAGCTCTGTTTTTACAGGCATAAGCACCGGCACCGAACGATGGCAACTAACCGCAGGGCCGTACTCTCCAGGTTTTCCTATGATACCAGGATACCAGTGTGTCGGAAAAATTGAGCAAGTAGGTGCTGGTGCGAAGGAATTGGCCGTAGGAGACTACGTGATGAGCGACTATAGCCGACCTCCAGCCAATTACATTACTAAAGGTTTAAAATATTTAGATTGGATCTGGGGGCACCAGGAGATACACGTGACAAACTTGAAGCGAGCAATAAAACTGCCACCTGATGAAGACCCTGAACAGTACGCCTTACTCCCTGTGGCCAGCATTGGCTTTCACGCAAGTTGTCGAGGGCGTATTACTCCTGGGGAAAGGGTACTTGTATTTGGACTGGGAATAATAGGTCAATTCTGCGCCCAATCGGCCAGGGCTATGGGAGCAAAAGTGTTTGGATGCGACCTTGACGAGTGGCGATTGAAAATGGCAAAACAATATTCCTGCGATGAAGTTCTCGGTCCTGAAAAGGAAGCCCTCATTGAGGACATAAAAAGATATAGCCCTTTTGATGTAGCAATAGAGACTACAGCAGTAGAAGGCATGATAAATTCATGCTTAGATGCGATCAGGCACCGTGGGAGAGTCGTAATGGTCGCTGGGCGTTTTATAATGACGTACGATAACCTTAAGGCACAAGTCCAAGAGGCACAGATTATACACACAACCCACTTCGAGAGGCAAGATGCTTTGGAGGTCATGCGTCTATGCGGAGCAGGGAAAATGCAAATCAAACCATTAATTACTCATCGGCTGAAACTGCGTAATGCGCCAGACTTCTACAGATGGATTTTAAAATCTCAAGAGAAGTTGCTAGGCGCGGTTATTGATTGGCGAAGCGAATAAATTACAAAATATTATTGTCCGATAGAAAGTAACATGAAGCGCTTCTAACACTTTCCAATTAAAGCCACATTTCCTCCAAGACTTCCTTAGCCTTTATGTTAAACAAACATTTCAGCTATTATGAAGTTGGTGAAGTCAAGGATAGCTCGAAAGAGCTCTTTAGTAACTCTCTATTCTTGTTTAACATGCAATAAAGCGATCTTAGACTCTAGCTATTCTATGAGTTTTCTATAGTCTTCTGCTGTAAGTAAGTTCTTAAGCTCCTCTTCCAGCTTTAACGGCTCAATGAGTATCATCCATCCCGCTTCATACGGATCTCTGTTAATTAGACTGGGGTTATCAATTAGCTTTTTGTTTATTTTCCTTACTTCACCAGTGATAGGAGAACATAGATCAGACACCGCTTTAACAGATTCCACTGATCCGAATGGTTTCATCTGCTTAACTTTATTGCCGACTTTCGGTAATTCGATGAAGACGATTTCCTTGAGTTGCTTTTGCGCGTAATCGGTTATGCCAACTTTAACTGTGCCGTCAGCCATAACTCTAGCCCAAGTATGTTCCTTGGTGTAATATGGAACTGCCCTAACCTCATATTCGTCACTCATTTAGCGATCTCCTAAATCTATTAAAATAAAAAGGGCGCATGGCATGGTTTGAACACCTTGGTTATTACGTGATCTTTAGCCCCATGGCCTCCGCAACGATCACCGGGAGGTTGTAGATATCCATTTTTGCTCGTTTGGCCGCCGGAGTTAAAACGTTTAAGCATTGTGGGCATGCTGTAACGATCGCCTCTGCCCCTGTTTCATAAGCTTCCTCAATCCTTGTTTTCGCTATCCTCGTGGAAAGATCGGGATCCATGATATAAGTCTCTGTGCCTGCTCCGCAACACCACGCATGTTTTCTGTTCCTCTGCATCTCTACAAGTTCGACGCCGGGAGTCGCTCGGATGACTTTCCTAGGCTCCTCATAGACCTCCTCGTACCGTCCCAAGTGGCACGGGTCATGATATGTGACTTTCTTCTTGATGACCTTGTTCAGCTTGATCTTACGGGCATCGAGGAGTTCGGCAATGGCTTCGCTTACATGAACCACTTCAAATGGAATTTTGCCGACTACTTCCGGGTACTCCGATTTTAGGGCAGTGTAGCATCCTGGACAGGAGGTGACAACTTTCTTGGCACTGGAAGCCTTAATTGCGTTCACGTTGTGCAGCGCGTTCTCCTCGGCAAGGACTATGTTACCGTCGGCGAACTCGGGAAGGCCGCAGCACCACTCATTTTCACCTAGGTACGCCACGTTGACGCCAGCTTTCCTCAGGATAGCCACGGTGGCTCTCGCGGTCTCTGGGTAACGGTAGGCGTCGTAGCAACCAGCATAGTAAAGGATGTCACCCTTGTTAGGAAGCTTTAAGTCCCTAGCCCAACTGGCTCGATTAGCTGGGGCCTCGCCGAAGACATTACGCTTCTCCTTAACGTTAGAGTCCCTTTCCTTTAAAGGATTAGGGAGCAATCCAGCTCTAACGAGGTCTTGCCGCAAACCTCTCGTTACTGAGATGATGTCAACCTCATTAGGACAGTGGACCTGGCAATTTTTACACAGAAGGCATTTAGCATATACATGCTCTGCCAAGCGTTCGTAGGGTTTGAGCCTGCCTTCATAAATCGCTCTCGCAATGTGAATTGTGCCTCTACCTGTATACGACTCGAATCCCCGTACTTCACGAGGGGGGCATATCCTGTAAGCCCCAACTGTGGGATCTATCATTTCTCGGCAATATCCACATCGATTGCAAAGATATAGTTCCCTATGATGCTTTTCTAGGGCCATTATCTTTTCCTCCTAAAACTCAGGTGTCATAAGCTGACCTGGGTTCATTATATTCTTTGGGTCTATCGCTCTCTTCAGGGCTCTTATGAGCTCATTGTAAGAGCCTAGTCTCCACATGACGTCTGGCAAACCTTTGATACGACCCATGTATTGTGGGGTATGGCCCATCTCTATGAGAGCGACCGTTGTTTTTCGCGCAAATTCTGCACCCTTTTGCCACGAGCTGGGATCCCTCTCATCATAGATGATGTGAGGGCTGGCGTTAACAGCGTTTGGGACAGAGGCAAAAGCCGTACAGTATGCCACAATTCTATAATCACCTATCCTTTCCTCCTTGCAAAGATTCTCAAAGGCATCATGGACCCTTGGGAAATCGGGGGTCGGAATTGCATTGCATAAGGATATCTGCATGCTACAACCATCCCATTCCTTAGCCCAGGCTCGCCAATCTGGACATAGGTAGTATACGCGTTTCCAATCGTTGGTTGCCGCTGTTATGGCCTCGGAGTCTTCGACTTCTTTACCTTCTTTTAGACATATTTTGTTTACTTGATTCTTCCAAACCTCTACTTCTTCGCTGGTTCCCGTGATAACAATTGGTATAAGGGCTGCGTTACCCTTGATAGTTGGCCAGAAGAGTTTGATAGTCTTGGGCACCTGTATTCTCGCCATCTCTATTGGTATTCGCCTCCTCTGAACTCGGTGTAAAGCGCTCGCGGCTGATTCTATGCTTTCATACTCATAGCCGTGTACCACCCCTGCTTCTGGTAACGGATAAATGTTCAAAGTTACTTCGGTTATCACTCCGAAGATTCCATGAGACCCAATGAATAACCCGGTGAGGTCGCTGCCCCAAGCGTAACGGATAAAGTCCTTGCACGATGGGTGAGCCCCAGAACCAGTTCTCAATATGTCACCGTTCGGGAGAACGACCTCTAACCCCACGACTTGGTGACCCAACAAGCCGTACTTTGCGCCAGTGACTCCGTTCGCGCACAGAGCAACGCCTCCGCCTAAAGTCGCCGAAGGACCGGAGTGAGGGTGAGGGCCTGTAGTCCACCCCTTCTTGCTGAGCTGATAGAAAAGCTCTTCCCATGTGGTTCCCGCAAGAGCAGTCACGGTTGAGGATTCCTCATCGATTTCGAGGACGCCGCGCATCCCCGTCATGTCAAGACCTATCGCTTGTTTTGCGTGAGAACCCACGAGCTCTGAGTTACCGCCGTAGGGTGATACAGGCACCTTCATTCGATTGGCAATACGTAAAATCTCAGCTATCTGCTCCTTGTTTTGGGGTCTAACGATGATTAAAGGAGGGTATGGCCCCTCTATAGACCAGCCTCTAGAATAACACACGGTCTCAAAGTCATCATCGCACACGTTTTCTCGACCAACAATTCCTTGTAAAGCCTGCTTTAACTTGCTCATGATCGATCAAAATATGTTTTGTCAATTCTGCATATATAATTTTATCATCGCTGTAATCTCTTACAAGAGTTTTTAGAGGTGCACTTTAAATTTAATTAATGCTACGTCCAGTCAGATGTGCTCCAATCGCAGAAGTTTAACATTCAGTTAATTCCTTTTGTAGTAATGTTTTTATTAGATTTTTGTATAACCTTTAACCGGGAGATATATGGTTAAATTTGGAGTTAATACTTGGGTTTGGGGTACATTTGACCCAAGGCTAATAGAGAAGGTGAAGGAAATCGGATTTGATGGCATCGAAATTCCTGCGGAAGATCCAAAGAAGATCGATAAGAAGGAAACGCGTGAGATGCTGGGATCTTGGGACTTACGATGTTCATCTATTGCAGGGGTAACCACCGCGGACCGCGATCTTATAAGCCATGATAAAGCGGTTCGAGAAAATGCAAAGAACTATATTCGTACATGTATCGATCTTGCGGTCGCATTTAACTCTGAGATAGTTGGCGGACCCTTTTATTCTGCTGTTGGGAGACTAGAGTCTGAACTGACAAGGGATACGGAATGGAAATATGCTGTGGCTGGATTTAGGGAAGTTGGCAAGTACGCTGAAGATAACGGCGTTTACTTAACCATTGAACCTTTGAACAGGTTTGAAACCTACTTCCTTAACATAACTTCTGACTGTGTGCTACTGGTTAAAGATGTGGATAGCCCTGCCGTGAAGGTCCAGCTTGACACATTTCACGCGAACATAGAAGAGAAATCAATTGGTACTGCGATAAGGGAGGCGGGGGGCCTTCTCTATCATATTCAGGCATGTGAGAATGACAGAGGAACCCCTGGGTCTGGGCACGTCGAATGGAACGAGATTGCAGAAGCGCTTAGAGAAATCAAATATCGCCATTGGCTAGTAATTGAAACCTTTCCGCTAGGCTATAAAGAAATGCCTGTTTGTATTTGGCGTCCCCTTGCCGCAACTCAAGACGAAATTGCAGTTGAGGGCCTTAAATTCCTAAAGAGGGTCATAAAGTAAGAACTGAACTAGATTGGCATGAGCGGGACTATTTTCTATATCTTCTCTCTTAGCATTACTTCCTTTAGAAAGGTTAAGCCTTTTTGGAGGCCTTCATCTACCGACATCAAGTCATCTTCATGCTCCATACTAAGCACATAGTCATATCCCACAAGTCTTAGTGCGCTGATTATTCTTTTCCAAGTCATTATGTCTTGCCCGTAGCCCACCGTTCTGAACCTCCAGTATCGGTTCATGGTGTCTGAGTAGGGTTTCGTGTCTAGGGTTCCGTTAATTAAGCTGTTTAATGGGTCTACTTCAGAGTCCTTTGCATGAAAGTGATAGATAGCATCGCCTATTTTTCTTATGGTTGCCGGTACATCTATTCCCTGCCAGAAGAGGTGACTTGGATCTAAGTTTGCGCCAATAGCCTTTCCAACACTGTCCCTCAATTCAAGTAAGGTCTCAGGGTTATAGCACACAAATCCTGGGTGCATTTCTATACAGACCTTTTCTACCCCATGCTTCTGGAAAAAATCCAACTCATCTTTCCAAAATGGGATCACCTTATTTTCCCACTGCCACTCAACGATTTCTCGATACTCCGTAGGCCAAGTACACGTAATCCAGTTGGGATGCTTTGCTTCTTCGTGATCGCCTGGGCAACCCGAAAACGTGCATATCCGATCTACACCGAGCCGCTCCGCGAGAAGAACGGTGTTATGTTGTGCCTCAATATGGGCTTTAGCTATAGACTTTTGTGGATGCAAAAAGTTCCCATGACAATCAAGTGCACTTAAGAAAAGCCCTCTATCCTCTATGGCTTTACTGAACTTCTTTAGTTTCTCATCATTTTTCAGAAGAATTCGTGGATCGCAAAAATCTGTTCCTGGATAGTTTCCTCCTGAGATCTCTACTGCTTCAAACCCCATACCCACAATCTTGTCCAGTGCTTGCTCGAGGGATATTCCCCTATAATGAATGGCAAAATGGTGAGCTAAAGCTATGCCGATCTTCACTTTCAATGCCCTCTTAAAGTTGGTTATGGGAAGAATTGCGAGAGATATCTTAGTCCTATGATGAGGCCCTGCTTATTCAGTTCCTCTGTTCCATACCATATAGGATCCTCGTGTTCTATGATGAGAGCAGATTTATACCCATGAAGCAAAAGTTCTGAGATGAATCGCTTAAAGTCAATTTCTCCAAGCCCCGGTATCCTGTATCTCCACCACTGCTTACGTGGGTCTTCCCATCTAATCCGTCGATGGCCAATTCCACTCTTCCCCGTGAATAATACGTCAACCCACTCACTGTCAAGTATTCCTACGTGTCCAAGAAGGTTTCTGTCGATTTCACAATCCTTTGCGTGAACCATGTATATTCGATCTGCGAAGTCTCTGACGGCTTGTATATAATCTATCTGTAGCCAGTAAAGGTGTGATGGATCGAGGCACAAACCTAGCGTTCGGTCAAACATTCTAAACATCTCCTTCCATATTTTTGGCGAATACGCTATGTTTTCCCCGCCATAGAGTGCGAACCCCATAGGGCAATTCTCTATGGCTAGCTTAACGTTATGATCCTTCGCGTAATCCACTATAGGCCCGAATTCTTGCTGAAAGAATTCTAGATTCTCTTCCGTTCTTCGATTAGGGTCCTTACCTGCAAATGTTGTTATAGTTTCAACATCTAGTTTTGCGCAGGCTTCTATCATTTTTTTAAGATGTTCATGATGTTGTTTTCGCTTTTTTTCATCTGGGTCGAGATTATTCGGGGCGTAGCTCAAGTCTGAAATGAGTATGTCATTCTTTTGCGTTAAGTCCTTTATTTCCTGCACCCTATTTTCATCCAGCCTCCATGGATCCACGTGCTTTGACTCTGGATAGCTTTCTACTTCTAGCGCCTTGAACCCTGCTTTGGCAGTCCATTCGACTACCTCTTTAAAGCTTAGGTTTGCAAGACACACGGTAAAAAAACCTATCCTCACTTTCTATCACCCCATATTTTTATGCAAGTTAAACCTTAAAAAAATTATCTATGCATTACGGATATTTTTTATCTCAGCTCTTAAGTCTCAAAAATAAAATGGTTAATTATGATCAAAATCTCTCCTCGAAATGCTTGCCGCATTTTAAGCACACAAAGATGCGCTTTCCTCCAACAGGGAATTCTTCGGTTTTTTCGAGTTTAAGTTCATGCCTTCCGCCTTTTGGACAAGATTCCTCCCTGAAGCTCATTTTTCTCACCGTAGAGTGATGAATTTTATGACAAACGAATGGGTTCCCATTTTCCAGTTTTCATTGATTTATAGCAGGCGTCAAGTGTGCAGTTGACGACGTACCCGTCTTTGAAAGTCTCTCTTGGCATTTCACCTTTGAGAATACATGATATGAAGTGTTGAAGCTCAAACAAATATCCATAAACCTCATGTTCCCTCCAAATCGGGTACATCCAACCCTTCTTAGCCTCCGCTTTCTCAACAATGTACCCCACCTTCTCTTCTGGAGCAACCGTGAAAACTTTAATGCCCGTTTCCCTCGTTGGGTCGATGAAAAACGCGCCATCAGCTCCATAAATCTCAAACCGTAGATCTAGCCCGCCGTGAGCCGCCCAACTGTTTTCTGACTGGCCGAGCTCGTTGCCCTCATACTTGACCAGAGCAAGGCTGTTATCCTCAGCTTTGGTTACATGAACCAACGTAGCGCCCCAAGCGTAGGCCTCCGTTGGCTTTTTACCAATGAGATATCGAGCCACCTCGACCGAGTGACAACCCATATCCATTAAGACGCCACCCCCGGCGAGCTCGGGATCCCAGAACCAAGCGGAATGAGGTCCAAAATGGGCCTCTCTGCTTCTAATCCAGAAGACATTCCCAATCGCGCCCTTCTCAATTATTTCCTTTGCCCTCGTTATATGAGGTATGAATATTTGATTTTCAGCGTAGCAGTGAATTACTCCAGCTTTTCTAACGGCGTCCAGTATAGCCTTAGCCTCATCCACACCGCGCGCTAAAGGCTTCTCACATATCACGTGCTTTCCGTTTTCAGCCGCCAATACAGCCGCTTTTTTGTGGAGGAAATTAGGTAGCCCTATGTCCACTACTTCAACTTCAGGGTCTGCACATAAGTTCTCGATAAAATCTTCCCCAGAATAGGTCTTTTTTACTCCCCATCTATCGGAGAGTTCCTCGACCGCCTCCTTCCTCCGCCCCCCTATAGCCATGACATTCGCTTCTGGAATCTCTTTGTAACAAGGCATATGGAAAACCGACTGAACAAAGCCATAGCCTAAAACGCCAACACTTACTCTTTTCATTATCTTTACCTCCTTAACAGATAATTCTTTAAAAAGCCCTTATTAATTTAACTATAAACTACAACTTATAAGGCGATGAAAAGTGGATGTTAAGGGTTGGAATCGTAAGTACGCTGAGGCAATCAATCACGTGAAATTGATCATTAGAAATATTCAGGGGATCATCACGGCGTTCAATGTAAATATAGACGCTTTACATTTTGTCAAGAATGAAGAAATAGAAAAAAAATTGGCGGTTCCTGAAGTTCTCAAGGAGACTCTTCAGAACTTGAAAAGCTTACCATTCAAAATCGAGACCCCTAGCGAATTCCTTGCTGGCTTAATCTTCACCATGAAAACCGGTCACGGATGTGAATGGATTATTCATAAGAGAGAAGTTTTCGAATGGATCCTCACCAATTTCAGCATTGATGAGCTTCGCATGGGTGGCCAGGCAGGAATAGTAACTAACGTTTTGGCCAGCCTCAACGTCCCAAATATTTATCCACACGCATCCCAACTGCCCGAGATGCAAGCCAAACTGTTCGTTGACAAAGAGAATATTAAAATTCCAATGATAGAAAAGGGAATCATTGCCTTTCGCAAGCCCTTAATGGCTGTGAGATCCTCAGATGAGCCTCTGATTCACTGGATCTTTGAGTTTGATAAGGGAACCGAAGTGAAAATCAATGATGAAAGAATTGAGACCCCAGCCGCAAACCGCTTCATAGCCACTTGGGATGAATATAATGCTCGCTTAGAGTTGGATCCGGCATTCGAGGAAGGATCCTTAAGAATAATCAAGAATGCAGATAAAGCCATGATATCAGGATATCATTTACTCCGCAAAAAATACCCTGGCGGCTCAACTTTTAATGAATGCATCGAGAAAACGGTAAAGCTCCTATCTCGATGGAAGAAAGTTAATCCGCATTTAAAAATACATTTTGAACAAGCCTTTCTTAGTGATTTGGAAATTATCAAGGCGACATGCGACGAGGTGTTCCCGTACGTTGATGCCCTAGGATTAAACGAGGATGAGGTTGCGCTAATCCTTGACGCGTATGGATGGAATGAATTAGCGGAGAAAATTCGGTCAGAATGTTCGGCATTCATTCTTTACGAAGGCGCCGAAAAAATACTAGGAATGTTCAAGCTACGTAGAATTATTATTCATACGCGAGACTTTGTGCTTAGCTTGCTTAAACCAGAATATGAAATTACACCTGAAACCGAGCAACACGCCTTACTTTTCGGAGCTGCCGTGGCGGCCACACGAGCTACCACAGGACAATTTGGAAGCTTAGACGACGTTCAAGAGACATTAGCCAACCCTGTTTTACATTTAAGTGAGGTTGGGCTGACCCAACACTTGTACCTTGCCGAAAAACTGGAACAAATAGGCATAACCGCTTCTGAGAGGTTTCTCAAAACCGGGATAGCCAAGAGTGATGAATACTCACTAATCTACATACCGACAAAGATCACCGACCATCCTGTCAGCACCGTGGGCCTAGGAGACTGCATCACCGCTGGAATTCTCGTTGGAGAAAACGAATAACAAGAACCTTAATCACATTCTCCATTATGTGTAAATAGCTAAGGAAATTATTAAGGTAGAAATCAAGGGTTTATGGCGGCAACCCTTTAATAAGTGACCTGTTCGATGATCCAGCCTTTGAATTGGCTCGTCGTGAAGCCGTTGAGTACGCGGTTGCCCTGCGTCGAATGGGTGAGTTTGAGCCCGCCCGACTGGGCACGGAAGCCATGGAATACACAACCCTGCCAAGGGTCTTGGAAAAACTAAAAGACAGATTTAAGTAAGCCTAAACGCCGTGAAAAAAGGGCGTTTAGGATTCATGGCGTTCGATTCGTTTCCTTTGCTGTTTTGGAATACCTGCAGTAGGGGTCGTGGCAGAAGGCTCCTTGGCTGCAGGCAAAAGCTCACACCTAGGCTCCCATCCTCAAACTCCACCAGCTTTATGGGAGAATGATGACCGTAACCCTTCTCCTCTTTCCGTCCTCTGAAGCGAAGTCGTAGCAGGGAAGGCTTATGGGCGTGAGCACGCGATTAAGGGAAAGCTTCCTCATCATCCAGCCGTCTCTAAGATTTCTATGAATTTGTAATCATCGTCCCTTTTTAGGATACCTACACGACCAAAGCCTTAAAGCCTTCATTGAAAACTGTAAAACGTGTATAGAGTGGCCAGGGCTTGGCGGGCGCTAAACTTTACGGCTGGATCGCCTTCATATAACCACCTCCAGCGCGCTCTGCCAAACCCTAACCCCACAAACGATCTCACACAAGTTGGGTTGAGGATGGTGGAGGTGGAGGGTCCTGCGGATGCTGAGGATAGGGCGAGAGAGTTTATCAGGGAAAGGCACCCCAAGGTGAGGCGGATCCTCTTCGAAAGAGTGGACAGGAAGGGGGACGCCTGGCTGATAGACGGGGAGGTTTGGTTTAAGCGGTTACGTCTCTTCACCATTAAGAGGACTTTCAGGCTTCGGATCGGCTCTGAGACCGGAGAGGTCACATCCTACCAAGAAACCCGTTCTGGCGCACGCATGCTATTGCTTTTAATCGCAGTTAATGGCAAGAGTTATACTCGGGACACACCATTATTTCGTACGCTTCATTATCTCCTCCAAAGGGGGATTGCATGCATGCCAAGCGCTGGCCTTCATGAGGAGGGCCTTCCTCAGATCTCCCTCCAGTTCTTCTGCATCAGCGCCCACTCGTATTCAGCATAAATCCTTCTCCAGCCGCCTCGGCTCCTGCTGTGGTACACTCTGTCCTGCTCCGGAAGCCTTTGGCCCATGAAGAACTTGACGACGTCTCGGTCCATTTTGGCGTCGCCTAGCAGGGTGCGGAAGGCTGCTCGCAAGCTGTGGGGCCTGCATGGGTTTTGACCCTTATAGGTTCCCATCCAGCGTTTGCCAAGCCTCTCAAAGTAGTGGTCGATGGCCCTGTGGGATGTGGTGTACAGGGGGCTCTCAAGCCTCAGCCTTCTCCCTCTCAGGTGTTCCCTGAGCAGCGACACGCCCCATTCCCCAAGGAAGGTCATGAAAGGCACATCCGTCTTGATCCGTGCAAGGTCTAGGCAGAGTGGAACCGTGTTGTGTTCGTACTCATACTTAATATCCTCATAGGTTAGGCTTAGGGCGTCTGAAATAGACAGGCCGGACTGGAACAGCGTCACAGCCAGAGACTTCAACTCAGCATCCTTGATCATCCCTATGAACTTCGCCACTGTGTCTATGGTCCAAGCAAACTTAGATGAGATGGGCTGTGAGCTGGGCAGGTTCACGTATCTGGTGGAGATGGGGATCTCGTAGTATTTGCCTAGAGATTGGACGGCGGCAACGTAGGCCCTTACGGTCTTGGGTGCGTAGTCCCTCTCCTGGAGCCACTCCACGAATCCCTTGAGGGCGTTCCTAGCCACCCTCGTACTCTGGCGCCTGGGCTTGCGGAGGTCCTCCTCCAAAGCGTCCAGAAAATCCTTTAAGGACCCGTAGAAGGACTGGAAAGCTGCTAACCCCGTCCGGTAAACCCTCATGGTCGACGGATCTAAGGCCTCGAGAAACTCCTTGGCATCCTCATCGAGATCACTCATCTCGTTTAACCTTCGTGATCATGGAGGCTCCGGATTGAACGGGCTCCAGGATCTCCCTGTCGGCTCGCGCGCGATTTTTCCAAAATAGGTAGACTTTTGTTTGGGTTAGGAAGCTGAGGATGCGGAGCATTTTCCCTAATTTCTTAACGTCAGCTTCCTCCACGTGTTTGTAAAACTCTTTGTGGGTGTAGTAGGCTTTGTGGCCCGACAATAAACGCTTGCGGTAGATCCCCACAGATTTTGAAAGCTCCTCAAGGACGGCTTTGACTTGACTAACCGCTCGAAGAGCCCTTAACTGATGCATGTTGTACTTTTCTGAGGAAAGGAAAACAGGGTTAAAGCCAAGCTTTCTCAGTTTTTCTACGGCTTCAAGGATCGCTGGGTTGGGCTTGCTTTCCAGGATCTTCCTCATTCCCGCTTTCTCTGCGAAGGGGTTGTACCTCGCCATGACAGCGATCATCTCCACATAAGGCTTTCCAACCAGGGGCAGGGTTTCTTTGACCAGTTTGGTGCCGAGGCCTATAGTGCGGTATTTCGGGTGGACCACCACTCTGGCAATTGTGGTTAGGTCTCGATTCAGTTCCTGGATGGTTAATTGTCTGCCAAACGCTTCTTTTCTGCCTTGACAGGCTATGCTTGGATACTTGTAGAGTATCACTCCGCAGAGTTCCTCACGCCGCTTCAGAACAAACACTTTGTAGACCGCTGCTACTCCTTTGCTGTCTCGATAATGAAAGCCCGAGAGCCTCTGATAATCCTGGATGGACCCCTCTTCAACACGCATCTCCTTTAACAAACTACATCCAAATCTTCGCCATTGGTCAAAACTATTATCCGGTAAATATTTAACCTGGATCTCCCTGCCGAACCGTTTATGAATGTGTACCGTAGGCGAGAGATCTTCAATTAGATCTGTGTGCGTTGTGGCCGCTATAACAGCCCTCCCAGAGTTCCTGGCAAGCTTCTGCACGTTAAACGCCACGATCTTAGCGGTATCTCGATCCAGCGTGGAGCAGAACTCGTCCATGATCCACCATTGAGCGCCGCTCTCAATCAGCTTCGCAACACGATAACGATACTTCTGACCGTCGCTCAGCTGATCATAGCGACGTACAAACAGGAAGGCGTCGTTGAGGCCTACCCGAGAGAGCAGCTCAAGGCCCTCTTCAAGGGTTTTGCCCACCGTGTCGATTAACGGCTTATCTCGGTCCACTCGGATATCCGCCATGTCCACAGCTTCTGTTCCTAGGTCCTTCTTGAAGGCTTTCAACAGCACGGATTTGCCGGATCCGCTGTCTCCGGTGATAAGCACGATATCCGTGGGGCCGATTTTCAACTCCACGTTATCGTAAATCACGTGCTTCTGATACTGGTCCACGCCGAGCCCGAAGGCCTCAGCCACCTGAATCGTGCGAGGTGTTATGTCCGTCGCGGTCTTGTAGGAGAGGCTAATGATGAACTTGCCTTCCCTTCTATCGTAGACCCGAGCGTACCTCTGAATCTCAAAATACTCTCTGCGCCTCAATAGGCTCTCACCAATCGCGCTGAAGGTTCAGATCGGCTGGCTGTGCATGCTAAGGCGATAGCCCAGTAGATGTCGTCGTGTGTGCCTTCTGGATGGGCAAAGTGGATGCGCCCCTCTTTGGTTAACTCGAAGGTTTCCACGTTGAGGTTGCTGATTACGTCGTTGTCGTAATAGAGGCTGAACTGCTTGTTTTGCATCTTCTGTTTGAGATAACTGCAGATCTCTTCTTTAGTCGGCAATGACAATAATACGCCCTCGATTTGAGCGTTTATGAGAGCTCGCTTCATGTCCTCAACAATGTACTCGCCCACACCAGTTTGATCGACTAACACTTTGATGGTTGAACGCCACCGTTCACACAAAACCTTAACATAACCGATAACCGACGCATACGGAGTTTCTAAATTGAAAATCTTTACATGACGAAGCACAATGCTGTCTCCGATCTTCTCGATTGCTGCAACCACGCTGTAGTCTACTTTTTTGCCCAAATCCACGCCCAGAAAAACTTCTTTCCCTGTGAAGAAGTCCTCGAACTGCCAGGGTTCTATGTCACTGCTCACACAACTAGAGATGAGGTCTTGAGGTAGCCAGCGGTCGATGTCCTCTGTAAACTCGGCTTCATATTCACGGAGGAACCTATCTAACAAGATTTCACGTTTCTGTTTCTCAATAAACTCCAGAGGAATCAAGCCAGCTTGCACTGCTTCTTTCCATGTTACGTGATGTTGACTCCACTCTGACGCTATCTTCGGGTCTTTACAGAACCGATAGAACATGTTGTTTCGACCCCAAGGAGTCGAGCTGGCGATTATTTGGGCGCCTTTCTCCCATCGAGTAGCCATCATTGGCTTGAGAACATTATCGAAGAGCACCTCGTCATCGCGAATGAACGCTGCCTCGTCCACAAAAATGAGATCGCTGGTTTCACCCCTAAGCCTGTGCAGGCTGTAGGGCAGAAACTTCATCCTGGAACGGTTGTGAAAGGTTACCTTTGTTCTCTGCAGCTTGGATATCCAAGCCTTTCGAGCAGGCTCAGCCATCTGATAGTATGTTTCCTCGAAGCGGTCGCAGACAAGCATGCTCTGTCTAAGCCCAGGTGCCACGATTATGGCTTGGCTAATGGGATGCAATACGCAGAATTTTAAGCCTTTGATGCCGAAGCTCTTAGTTTTGCCGCTTTGACGACTCCAACGGGTTGCTATTTGCCTGCTTGTGTCTGTCAGAAATTTTAGCTGGTAAGGTGTCGGGTGGAAATTGAGGAAGACTTCTGAAAAGAACGGTTCCTTTAGCAACTCAGCTACAGCATGACCCTTAATCTTTTCATAAAACCTCAAAATGTTCTCGAGCTGCTCGTCGTCTCTTGGCAGAATACGCTTGAACACCTCATTTGGCGGTTGACCGCTAACCTCAGCTAAAGCCTTCGCCACAAACCATACGTCTCGACGCTCCGAATCCCGCAGTTGAATAGTCCGTAGCTTTTCAATTTCACGCCACAGGGCTGGAATACTGGTCGGTTGGCTTCTCCAATCCATGCTCATTTAATAGCTTGCCCCTTTTTGACTTGCGCCAAAACCTTCCTGATTTCCTCTAAATCAGACAGTTTCTTTGGTCTCAGAGACATGTTCAGAAGTTTACAGGCAAGCTTCATGTACTGCAGGCTGAGTTTGTGTTTCTGTTCCTTCGCAAACTTCTTCGCTAACTCATAACACTCAGCAGCGAAAACGCGGGCTATTCTGTCACGTTCGGAAAAGGACTCAGCCTTAACGAAGTCTTTTCCTTCTAACTTTTCAAGTTCCTTAGCGATCCTGCGGAAGGCCCTGTATGTATTAAAAAAATATTTTTTTTCATCATTCATCTTCATTGAGGTTTTCACGTCCTCTGCGAGATGAATATGCCTGTGATGGTGCCGATTAGGCCGGTGATGGCGCTGAAGATTTCGCTGTTCCAAGCATGGAAGTAAATCATGTGGAGGACCTCCAGCACTGTTAGTCCGATGAGGCTGACGGATGCGAAGTACACCACCCATACTATGTGCTCGCTCGGAGGAAGCTCCATTTCCCGCTTCTTTGTCCGGACAATTTTGGTTAAGGCCCTGCGAATTAGACTCCTCAATCCGAGCCACTCCTAAGTCTCATGCGTTTGCCGCGTTTAATGATGCGGACCTGGCCCCTATCCCAAGCGATCTCCAGCTCTGTGGCAAGCTTAGGGTCCAGTAGCCCAGACGTTATCACCTTCACGTCCCTCGTTACTCCAAGAAGGATGGCCACTGCGTCAACATCGAAGTCACTCATGCCTGGCCAGATGAAGATGTCGCGGATGAGGATGATGTGCTTGGCTTCCTCTCCAGCTACACCGATGAATATACCTACGGATTTCACAGGTACATCAAAAACAAGATACCGCTTTTGTCCCTTAGCCTTCAGCCTGATCTCTCGCTTGCTATGATCCCACCATTCAACCTCGACCAGATCCCCAAACTGAAGCCGCGAAACCGTTTCAACTACATCATCGCTTGCTTTCTTATTCATGTTCGATTCCCCACTTCTCTTTCTTCTCTTTCGTGTGCAGCCAAGCGCTGTGCACAGCCATTCCCAAAATGAAGCCGCAAACAGCCGCAACGATCACGTTGATAAATTCAACCATTTTCCCACCACCATAACGCAATAAAAGTCAGCGGGATGCCTAGAAACATGGCTCCGTAACAGAGAACATAAAATGTCTGGTTTGGCAAAAAAAGCCGGGGCAGAACCTCGCGTGGATAGTTGGGTTGGCCCCAAACTAAAGGCGCACAGATGAGGTCCAACTGCCAGGCTCCCAGCATGAACGTGGCTATGGCTAAGCCAAGCAACGCGAGGTTCACCGTGTTTTTACGCATTTTTAAGCCGCCGTTATCGTTGTCTCCACCACTACCGTGATCTTCTTGTCGCTTGTCTTAGAGATGCTGCTGGCAAACAGTTTCCTCATCAGCATGGTTCCGGCGGATGCCGCATTGAAAATTCCGACCTCTGTCAACGTATAGCCGTTAGCTTCCGTATAGTCCACGATAAACTCCAGGTGGGCTTTGCCGGTGCTTGGGTTGGTGGTGACGGTTAAGGATTTGCGGAGTACCTCCGTCTGCAGGGCTGTGTCTCCTGCTGCCGGTGTGTTTGTGCCGGTTCCAACCGCTCCATAACCCATCTTTGTCGGCGTGTCGCTGTACATGCGCTGCTGATAGAAGTTTAAGCCAGCGTTGACCACTAAGTCGGGTTCTGCTTTCACGACTTCTTTTCGTCCGTCCTTGTGTTCCACGATCGCATAGACCTCATCCACTATCTTCATTTTTTCCTCACTCACTTTCCAATTCCTCCTTACCAGTTTTTTCATCTAGAGTAACCCAAGATTTTTTGACGATTTCCCATTTTTCAAGAAGGTTCGGTAATTTAGTTTTAAGTGAATCAAGAATAGAAGAATCTACCTCCCATATCGTTCGAGTCGCGAAATGAGTTTCATCTTTATCCAACATTATTTTTTGATGATCTAAGTCATCGGCGACTATGCTAACCAGACACCACTCAACTCCGTTGAATTTACCTAACTCGACCATGAACCAGCTTGTAACGATCGATAGATCGGCAAGCCTAGGCCTTCTCGCATCTTCTCGGGTTGCTCCGGTGCCAACTATGGGGCAAATATATGTTTTCTCTATGATCATTTCATTTTCACTCCGTCCACATGTGACAATAATCGAAATCCGCCTTACCTCCAGCCTCTTGAACGGCATGAAACATTAAGAAATCGCCGTCATTATGGCTGCGAGGATCTTCCAGGTGATTAATGCAGGGGTTAGTTTCTGCTTCGAACCAAACTTTTGTGCGAAGTCCTGTTCCTTCGTTCCTCTGATCCGTTTTGAGTTTATAATAAGTGTTATATGTTACAGTTTTAGCTACATAGGCCATCTGAGTCCAGGTGCCGCCTACACACCTGTAATATTGGACGCCTTTATTACCCGCAGCGTAATACACTAACTCTGTTTCATACATATTGTTTGCATCGACTCTTCGGAAGCGGTTTCCCCAGACTCCATCGTAATCAGCAATTAGTTTTCCTTTCATTTCAAAAATGTAACTTACTAAGTGTCCATGAGTCCACTTTAACCACTTCCCGCCTGTGGTTGTTTGAGTTTGGTGTAACACACCATCCGCCGACCATACCCCTGTTTCCACCGACCAATCGTTCATGTTGCCGAACTCGTCCCAAATCCATCTCGCCTGCAAATAGTCGCTGATCGACATGCTGTCTGACGCTAAAACATCGATAAGTGCCTGTAGCAGATCGCTTATCGACATGCCGTCTGAAACCATAACTTCCCACAGAACTTCCACATAATCGCTGATCGACATGAAATCTTTCAATGGCCCCATGAAAACTTCCACATTTTCAGCGTACACGTCAGCCTTCTGTAGTCGCTCAATATGTTCTTTCAGCCGTTTCTGCGGGTCTGTTAAAGCGTGAGGTAAACCAGCCAGATTGATTTCTGTCGTAAACTTGGTGGAGGCTGGCGGAATCGCATGAACGACTTCTTGGACAACCATTTCCTCGCTGTTTATATTTTCGTTTGGAACATTCACAACAGCCACATCTCCAGCCCTCAGTTGGGGTAACCCCCAAGGATGAGCTATTGAACCTTCAACTAGCGGAGGCTGCTTCAGAATCGACAGGAAATAATCAGCTGCAGCTTGAGCGTCCTCCTGAGTCTTGTAATAGCTGCTAAAAATCTTCTCCGGTTGCAACCCAATGTCCAGTATGCTTTCCTCATCCCTTGCAATACCCCAAGCCTCTGTTTCACCCTCAAACCTGAATTCATCCAACATAATCGAGGTAACCGCACTTGTTGCAGGATACAAGAAGCAGACATAATTCAGGTTTTTTAGGTTGGGAGAACCTACAATCTCAAATTGAATATTCTCTATCCAGCCAACGTCAAACTCAAAAAGCTCCTTCCATTTTGTGACGGGTTGAAAATCCGTGTAATAATAGTTATCGTCATTTGTGGCAAGAATTAAGCGACACGTTTCCGTGGCTTCGGCACTGCTGTGCTTAAACCAGAACTTCAACTTTTTAAGCTCAACAGCGTTTATCCCCAAGTCTTTTGTGCGGGGGAAATAGACTTTATGCTCTATCTGGCTTGTCGTCTGCTTGGCGAGGTAACGGTCTCCGCCCCAGATGTCGCTGTAGTCGGGGCTTGTATGGTCTAAGGTCTGATCTGGCTTGAAAACTTTAAAGAAACCTGTAAAAGGAAAAACCAACGTCAAAACGTTTAGTTCCGCCACAGTGCCTCCGGAAGGAACTGTTGCTTCCGCCTTTTTCTCGATTGGAGAAGCGTTGGTACCGCTCCAAAGCTCCACTTTCCAGCCTGCAGATAAGCCTTCCACGTAGATTTTAATGTCCTTATAGATTTTGAGGTTGTCTTGCTTAGGATATTGAAATGACGAATTGCCTGTGCTGCCGTAAAGGTAAACGTAAGCCTCAGTGAAACTTAATATGCGAGTTGCGTTACAGACAAGCACATCATCGAGGTAAACCTTCACATTGTTTTCCGTTATGATCATTTTCGCAACTTTTGTATGGTCAGAAACGACGCCACTGTTATAATGCGTTACAGGATCGTTTGGGTAATCTCTTTCCTGAACCGCCCAACTTTTTTGATTAGAATAATCATTAAAACTGTAAACCTGAACATGATCTGTGGCTGTGGGGTCACCATTCATTGTGTGTGTCACTGAAAAAATTAGTCGGTTTGATGTAGGACCGCTTAATCCTTCTGAAATGATTTTTGACTCGACAACCATACCATTCAATGATTTCAAGTCTTTTGTTACGATGTATCGGCGGTAAGAGCTCGTTATCTGCCTTATTTTGTTAACAAGTTCCCCCGCTTCAACGTATGTGTCTCCTTCTCCTCCTCCGTGAGCTCCTTTGTCATACTTTGTTAAATCCAGCGTGTCGAAGGGGTCTTGCAGAATGAAGCCGCTGCTTTGTCTCTGAAAGTTGTTGAGGACGCCTGTCTTAAACTCGGCTTTTAAAGAGTAAATTCCAGCTTTAGAATCCTGATCATTCGTGAGGATACAATGTTCGGCTCCCCAAGCGTAGCGAGTAGTGCTGAGAATTACCTCATCGAAACGGAAAGTGCCTGAAACATTAATGTCGTAACTGCCTATCGTAACTCTTGTAACGTTGCTCAAAATCGAGAGGACATCACCATTCACCACGTTTGGGTTTCTAATATTGAGAACAATCGGCGTAGAAGACCATCCCGAAAAGCTATCATAAAAATGACATTCCAGATAACTTGAGCCACTCTGTATTGAAACCCTCATTTTCTTGCCGGAACCTGTTCCATACCACCATAAGAAAACATAGTTTTTGAGGCTCCAGTCTTGGCTCGGTGAATAATCATGAAAAACATGCCAATATTTATACGATCCAGCCCCAACAACCAGCTTTGTGCTCTGAGCACCCATTTTCTTCTCTGTGGTGTCAGCGGAAATAATGGGTGCCGCTATGGCTCCGCCTGACTCCCATGCTTCCGGACTCCAAAAGGCCACGTTGTCCTCCTCAATAACGGTCGGTGCGGGCTCCTTCGTCCACTCATCCGAGTCCAAAGGCACATTATAACTAAACTTGTCGCCCTTCACGATAACCATGTTTCGAGCCTTCTTAGGGTCCCTCTGGAAGGCTCCGGCATGAACGTTTGTAGCCACGTCTAATGTTGCTTTTTGGTAAGGAGGCGTCACGAGGAAAAACCCAAGCCACTTAAAATAAAGGATGCCTTGACTACCCGTCTTGGAAATTAATAAATGAATGTTTTTGACGTTTTTATTTGCTCCCGTGATTATGGAGGTTAAATCCCATTCCTTCACCGTGTAGGACGTTGGAGCTGCTGTTAAGGCTTGAACCGTGTATTCTGCATCGTCCTCAGTTACAACCTTCACGGAATATTGCGTTTCAGCGTCTGAGCCCTTCAACTCTAAAAGAAGCTTCTTAAAAACAGTTGAATCTACAGATATAAGCGTGACACGATATAGGGTTCCGGTTCCGCCTGTGGCTGCTGTCTTCATCTGAGCGATGTCGCCATCCGTTTCAAAACTATAAGCGGTACAAGCCCATCCTTTCTCCCAGCTGTCTTCCATCCAGCCAGCGTAGCGGAGAAAACGTTTGCCGAGAGGATACAGGCTGGCGTCTCTGTTGGGTTCAATGTTGAAACATAAATCGTATTCCTCAATCATTTCCACAATCTTAGATAACGCTGGGTCATAGTCGCATTTTAGCGCCAACATCTTTTTTTGCACGTCTTTCACGCCGAAAGTGGTGAAGCCGAGAGCAGCTTGTTTTTCTGCTTGGTCTAAAATATCCTTTACAACATCGTCGATGTCTTCATCCTCGTAGCCTTCGGCGATGAAACGTTCATAAAGCAGCGCAGACCAGCCAAGCATGTTTAATGTTAAATAGTCTCTGCCGTACTGGAGGCTTTCCGGGTCGATGCTGTCAATATAACCTCCGAAAATCCTGTTGAAGTCTCCGTCTTTCTTGACCCAGAGATAGGCTTCGTCACGATAAGCAAACGTGTTCTTGTGCTGTCCATCATGATTATCGATTATGAATTGAAGAAAGTCAGTTCGATCATTTACGCCGCCTCTATACTGAGGAACATCAAAAACATCATCTAAATCCTCGGTAGAGTAAAATGGATTCGCTTTCGTAAACAAGATGAAATCCACATACATGCTGCCAACTATGGTCCCTGCGTTACCAAAAGTTAATCGGACTTCACCCACAGTCTTTCCTGCAGGCAACTGAAAAACATGAATCGTAAAATCGGTTTCAGTAAACTCGCAACCACCGATCCATTCTCCCAACACATCAAAAATCTCCACCCAAGTGCCTGTTACACCCACCAAGTTAGAAGTTTTCTTAGCCCGAAAAACCACATAGGGATAATCATCGCTGTCAATGTTCAACCCTAAACGCTGAAGCACGTAATAATCGCTTGTAGGACCCTTAGTGAATTTAACAATGTCTCCGTCACATTCAACGGACGCTCCCCATGTTTTTATCCAGTTAGGCAGAGTAGGGTCTGCGAACTCTTCTCTCCATATAGCAGGTTTACAAACAAGAAGCTGCACTTGAAGACTACTCAAGGCTTAGAACTCTCCTCATGTTTGGAGTGGATAGAGGATCCAGTTGTGCTGAGGAGACAACGCCCTTCGGAGTCGAACCCAGAAATGAGGGACCTCTACCCATTTCCCCCTTAATCAAGTCCCTGCCTCCTCTCCTCTTGAGCCACGTACCTGGCTAGTTTCCGAGCGGTTTCACGGATATCCATGTCGCTGCTGAGAGCGACGTTGGCAATATTGATGATTATATCCCCAAATCCCCTACCGTAGCCTCTTCGCCAACTCTCCGCTTGTTGCTCCGTCAAGATGGCTTCTCCTCGGTGAAGCATGGCTAAATAGCCCGTATAGGGGACATATTCTAATCCCATTTGCCGTATTGAAGGCGGTAAAGACGGTGGCGTTTTATAAGGCTCCTGCGTTGTTTTGGTTGTTGTTCCAGTCGCTGCCGTCGTCCCTGTGTAGTACGGTATTCTTTCTCCACCCTCAGTCACATAACGCGTCACGTATGTAGTTGTAATCGTAATTTCTTTTCCTCGAAGCTTATCAATCTCCGCTTGGATGGCGGCGAGGGCTGTGGCAATATCACCTTCAGCTCCCTTGAGGCAAATTTCCCACAATGCAACGATGTCTTCCCATTTACCGCCGCTCAAAGACTGCAGTGTTGTGAGACTGGACATGATGGTGCTTATTTCCGCATCCATATAGCCCTGCGTTTCCAGCTGCATCCTGAAAAGAATTTGAGCTTTCCACTCTTTCAACTGCTCAATCCTGGCAAGGTACTCGTCACGCATCTCTTCGGCTCGTTGAATCATGAGGCCCCGTTCTTCACCGCTTAACTCATCCGCGGCTGCTAACATCTTTTCGTATTCGCTTTCCATCTCTGTGGTGAGACTTTCAATAGCGGAGTCAATTTCCTCCGTCATCTTCCACATCTTGTCGGGTTCAGCTTCTTTGAACTGATCCATCAAAGCCTGAGCCTCGCCAAGCAGTCCATGACTAATCAATTCGTTGACGGAAGAAACCAGGTCCTCCATTGCATCTCTAACGTCTTCCCTTGTCGCCGTGCTTTTCTCACCCATACACTCCTTGAACCGTTCCATGGCAGCCTGAGCCTTACCAACAAGCTCTTCCTCCAGGGTTGGTGCAACGGTTCCTACAGTAGCCTTAATCTCTTCAACCGCATCCATCACGATGGATTCTGCTTCATTCCATGTGAGACCCCAGCGATCAGCGAACTCTTGAATCATGTCTCTCGCAGACGTGAAGTCGGGTTCCATACCTGACAAAGCTTCATAAACAGCTTGCCCCATCCCTTGCAGATCAACTTGGAAGCCTTCGCTTTCCTCAGTGAATATGCCAAAGAAAGAATCTTTAATGGCACCGATTTCTTCTTCCAGTGTCCCTCGTATGCTCGCCACTTTTTGCATTACGATTTTTTCCGCTTCATCCCATGTTAAGCCCCATTCATCGGCGAAAGCTTGTATGATTACCGAAACCGACCCAAAGGCGGGTTCGATGCCGGATAGAAAATCTTCCACAAGTTTAGCGGTTGTTGTTAAGTCATCTTGAAACTCTTTAGTTTCTACGGTAAAGACATCAAAAAATGACTTCTCTACCTTGTCTGCACCAGTAACAAAGACTTCTGTGAGTTCATCAACTTGCTTCTGCACATCGGGTAAGGCGTCTTCTATCCCCTTTAACTGGGCATCTAAACTTTCAAAGACTTTCGCCGACCTCAAAGTTTCCTCTTGAAGTTTTTCCTCTGCATCCGAAACGTCGTACAAGTATTCAGCAAGTTTTTCAAAGGCGAAATACATCGCACCCGTCGCAGCCGCCGCGATACCGATAACTCCAGCGGCAGCCACGGTTGTTGTTGCAAGAGACGCTTGGCCTGCAGCCACCGCATCAATGGAAATCTTTAATTGGTCATAAGCGACCTTCCCTCGGTCAACCATCGTTATCATGCTGGGGATTACGAAAGTGACAGCCCTCAATATCGCTTCGTTGTAATTGTTTTGTGCATAGGTTAAACGTTCTTGGATTACCGCAACATCTTTGGATGCTGCGTCGTAGGCCTCCTGAGCCTTTGCTGCCTCTTGACTGTTAGCGCCGTGTTTAGCGATTGCCTCATTTAGTTTGTCAAGAGCGTTGTTTTGACGTCTTTGAGCATCCTCCAGCGAGTTGGTGAGCCGCATCACCATAATCTGCTGTTTGTACACCGATTCATACATGGCGTACAAAGCAAAACCAGCAGTGATGACTCCGCTGATGCTCGTTGCCGCGTCTTTCCAGCTAACCCGAATCTTTCTGCTTTCCTGCTCCACCGTGTTCGCATAGTTTTTAACGTTTAACCCAGCTGACGCTAAACCTTCCTTGGTCTGATCTATCATTGACAAAATTATTTTTACTTCTGGACTGGACATTATGAATACATCTCCTTTTTCTTCATCTCCATTAACGCCCTTTGTCTAAGGATCTCCGCGCTTACGGAGCCGTCAAGCTCAGGAATCTCCGGCTTACTCAAGTCTCGTGTTGCCGCAAACTCAGCGTCGAAAAGTAGTCTTTCCCACCTCGTTTTCAAATGCTTACAACCTGGGTCCAATAGGTCACTTGGTCTCTGGTGATAGGTTTCCGCTACGAGGTCTACGATTCCTCTTAGCTTTGAGCAGGCCACGAAATTTTCTTAGTTCACTCGCCCTCCCAGCGAAACCCACATGGTTCATGGCGTGACTGACCAGAAATCTTCGGTCAGAGATCTTGATCTCATCGAACCCTAACTCGTCACTGTTGTTTGGTTTTCCCTCAACAATTTTAGGCTTTACAACGATGTTGGAAAGAAGCTTGATCTGGGCTTTACGTTCATCCTCTTTAATGGCTTTGGTGGATTCCTTCGTGATCTCCTCTAGGCTGCGACGTTCATACTCCGCCTTTTTGTCTTCGTCAATGTGGAGAAGTAGGTGTTCAATCGGATCCAGGTAGGCCATCTCTACTTTCAATCCGCTTGGACACACCACTTCCTCAGGCTTCCAAAGTTTCCGGTATTCTTCAGCAGAAGCAACAGGTTTATCCTCGGACTCCTCAGCCAAAGGCATCTATCCCTCTTTAGCTGCCTTGTTCTTCTTGTACAGCAACTCGATGGCTTCTGAGATGACTTGGCTCTCGCTTACCGCTTTCTCGGGGAATCCTCTTTTCTTCATGATCTCGCAGAGTTTCTCGAAGATCTCTGCGGAAAGGGTTATCTCACGAGTTGACACTTCTTTCACCCTCTTATGAAGCATCTGGATATCCGGTGTCCGCGTTTGTTAGCTCCACCTGAATCTCCGTTTCGTTTGCTACTACGGTCCCTTTTTCGCATTGAAAGTCTACGCGAAACATTTTGCGTTCTTGCCGCTCGATCCTGATTGGGGCTCCTGTGATCACGCATTTGGGTAGTATGAAGTCCAAGCGATACTTGTACGTGTCCACGATCACTATGCCCGTGTCAATGAGTAACTCTAGCTTGAAGGGTACCACGGGTTCACCTGGTTCCACTGCTGCCGCATCTTTCAAGAATCGCTGGTAAACATCGAGGGTTCCGCTAAGCAGAGGCAAATCCATGCTTCCTGTGACGACGCGTTCAGCTAACTCTATGCGGGTCAGTTTCCTGCTGCCTAAGACTCCGATGTCTCCCACACCGAAAACTCTTGGGGCAATATTGATTCTGAAGGCTTCCACAAGGTTCGCTAACTCGACATCGGCCAGTTCCACTTTGCTTTGATACGGCTTAAACGGGGCTAAGGCACTCCAGCCTGAAGAAGACTGCACGGTTTCAAGTTTCTCAGTTTGCCCAATAGCGCTTATGTCTGCGATCAACGGTGTTACTCCTCTTGCAATGCTAAAGCTGAGTCCAGACATGATGCAGCCTGGAACCCGCTTCTCCTTTATGGCGTCCCAGTTATAGCCCAAGGCGAAGCTTCGAACGGTTTCCGCCACCTTAAACGTGTGCTTGTACGCTGTGGTGGCGCCTTGCTGAGCTGATGTGACGCTTCCAAGAATCCATTTCAGAAACCAACCGATCATGTTGTCGGGTTTCACATCCATGTTCACGGTGACGGCTTCCTGCAAGTAGCCCTCACGATGCTCCAGTATGCTTCGACCTCTGATGCTTACGGGAAATGCTAGTCCAGGGTTTAAGGCGGTTTCGCAGAAGTTTGCAGCAAAGAACTTGTTTGGCACAACAGGCGTCGCTGGTGCATAGCTGACTTCTTCCGCAACGGCAACATATCTTTCAGGCATTTTCTAATCATTCCTCCTATTTTTTTGCACGCATAGCGTGACTATGATGGATAGATTTCTTTGTCAACGCGAAGCCGGCTTACCATCATGTCAAAAGCGTAGTCGGCCTCGCGGCCAGGAATGAACATGTAACCGATAAGATGACTCTCCGAAACCAGCCCATCCCAGTTTTCGTTTGCCTTAAAAACTTGCCAAACAATCTCGGTTTTGTCGTGGACCCATTGATCGCAAACTTTCTCGTCGATGTGACGATAGGCAAGACCAACCACAATACTCATGATGTGGCGGTCTCCTCGCATGAGAGGCTCCACTCTTTGCTCTTCCAAAGGAGCCAGACTTACGTATCCCTCGCCTTTGTCTGCTCTACCCCATTTTATTGGTTCGCCATAATGCCAAGTGACACCGGCTAGGTCGGCTTCAGCTTGAAGTTTCTCAATTATTTTATTAAGCAAATCTTTGATCAACGTAAAACCTCCTTAAGCGCTGCAGCCATCATGTCCGCAGCTATGGTTCTCACTTTTTCGCGAGTTCGTGCAATGAAGGGATTTGGCTGCGTGCCAGGATGCATAACTCTGCGGAAAAAGACGGGGGCGCCTCGCCAAACAAAATGTAAAGCCCGTGCGCGACGAGCCACGATTTCATGTGGCCTTGTTCCCCGCACCACATAAACAGCATAGGGAACTGTTGGAGCAATAACGTAAGCGTCTCCCTCTTTCGTCACAGTGATAGAACGTGCAAGGTCCCCTGTTCTATGTGGCGCCTCTATAACCATAATCGCTTGGCCGACGGTAGCCAGATCTTGTAAGCCCTTATCCTTTGCACACTTTATTGCCCAGGGAAAAAAATCGGCGAAATAAGACCCAAGCCGCGTCATGTCAATTCTAACAGTAAAACTCATGTTTATCCCTCTGCGGTTATCACAATGTCGAAGCTGAAGCTGGTGATGCCGGTGCAGTTGGAGAAAATCGTTAACTGAAACTCTACACTGACTCCCGTTCCGACAGCAATTTGTGCCCCTTCATAGTTCCAGCTTAAGGCCATGTATTGCTCTGCCTCTGCCGGGTTCCAAACCTCGGTTGAAAGGGTTAAAAGCACAGGCACATCGCCCTCATTGCGAATGTAAACTGGTCGTTTAGCAGCGTCGCCAGGCATCAGGGTTCCCCAGTCGATCTCCGTCACTGATACGGCACAATCCGAGCCTGTGTAGACTCCTATCTTGACGGTTGGTGGTGGAGGCGGCGGTGGGGGCGGCTCAGGCTCAGGATACTCAACGCGGATTCTGCTGGTGATACGCCAAGAATAAAAGAGGGCCGCAGAAACCGCCGTCATAACCAATGCGACAGCGATTAAAGGCAGAACTGTTCCCCTCGCCAGCCTCATGATTTCACTTCCTTCATGCGCTCGTTGATCCTCTCCATAACCAAGATTCGGCTTTGAATCGCGGTGAGGAAGTCTTCAAGCAGAATCTCCCGCTGAGGCTTTGGCAACCTTAAAAGTCTGTCACCTATCTGATCCCATAACTCATTCCATTTCTTTTTTAGATGAAATTCGGCGCCAAAATTTCTTAGAGGTGTTACTTCACTCAAACATGTTCACCTTTGTTTGGCGTGGATAGAATCCTCCTAAGTTGAGTGTGGAGAAACACGCCACCCTTGAAAAGGAGGGATAGAACTCTATCCATTTCGCCTCAATCATACTCTTTTCAGCGTCCCCTCTCTTTCAGCCTGAACGTAGGCGTTCAGAAAGCTCATGGCTCGGTCGTAAAGCTTGTTGACTTCTGCTGGTGGAGCCCGTCTCTCTCGGAAGTATGCGGATGCGAAGTATCTGCTGGCGTCCTTGACGTTTTGTGGGATGGTTCCCGTTAAGGGAACCGTGAAGCCGTGAAACTTGAGAATACTATCAACGAACCCGTCAGCGGATGTGATGCAAGCATCCAACTCAGTATCATAAGTAGTGTCGTTGATGTCTATGCCTAAGATGGGCTTGACTTCAGATTTAGTGGAGTAAGCCGTTTCAGCCACGCTCGTATGAAAATCGAAAGAAGCCGAATTTAAGCTATTTTGTCAAAAAGAAAGACGGAAAAAGAACATCTTAGAAATAACGCCTTAAAATTCAAGACATCACTTTTGACACAGCGCGCGCTAAATGTATCTCTAAAAGGGAGTTTCAAATATATTTTACAACGTCCCTTAAGAGATCAATTTCCAAAGTAGTTTTCAAAACTCTGTAACAGGTTCCGTTATCTCTTTTATAATATTTTCAAGAAGCCCACAGTCCACTAAGCGTTCAACTGCTTTAAAAGCGAATTCGCGGTTGATATCAAAACCCTAGCCTCTTAACTTCCTAAGAACTTCCATAGTGGTTATTGGCTGCTCTGCCAATATTTTAATATTTACTCTTCGAGTTTTAGAACTTAACGCTGAACTTACTTTTTCTATGTTCAATTTCACGATTATGAAGGTGACGTGATAGAAAGATGGCTAAAGGAGAACGAGGTGGAGAGACCGGTGGGGTAAAGCCTACATATAGTAATCGACCAAAAGCAATAAATTATCCTGTTTTCTAAAACTCTGGTATATGATCTACATAAGAAAAAAAATTGCCTTAGGCATTCTGATATCAGTAACAATAATATGTTTTGTCATTGCTGGAATTGCTTTCTTTCTTTCAGTTACAGAAGGCCCATACACTTATCAGGGCTCTGTGACAGATGAAGAGCCTGTAGATTTCATTGATGTTGGAAGGCTATCCGCTGGTGACCAGATAACCTATAGTTATGAAGCTACTTCTCCGACATTTTTCGGAGCATCAAATATCTCTCGTACTAATCTATTGCTTCTTGAAAAGTGGAGAATTGATACACCAGAGAGTCCGAAAATAAAGTGGGATGACAAGTCAGTAGGCACTTTAACCCCCACCGATCGAACCATTCCGGTTACAGTTGAAGGCAGCTACATCTTTACTATTGGAAAACAAAATCAAACAAGTTCTTTCGAATTAACCTACAAAATTACCAGATACCCATATAGAGTTTTTGCGGATGAATTTTTTTGGAGCGGAATTTCGTTTTTTTTCGGAAGCATTATCACGGTGATGATCAAAGAGGAAGGTTAGGCTCCCTTTATTTCCTGACTTTATAGGCGCGAAAAGTGAGTTTTCTCATAGGAGAAGCTTTCTTAGTTGCTTTTAGTAGCCTTTCTTGGACAGAGTGTACATTTAGTATAGAGATAAAAAGAACAAGAAGAAACTTAAGAAGAATCTGAAAAGTGGAGAGAGAGCGCTCTTGAAAACTAAAGGATTTCGAGATATTTCTTGCCTTTATCTGTTATGCGGTATATTCCTCGCTCAACTCTTTCGATGTGTCCGCTTCGCAGTAGGTATCGGATCTGAGCTGCGAAGGTGCTGTCTGTCGCGAACGAATGACACGAGCCCAAGATCATCTTTTTTAGGTCGGTCCAGTGGATGGGACCCCTATTTATCATGTTAAGAATGATTTTGCGCATCGTGTCACGTTCATAGTCCTTCATCTGAGGATGACCTCCACTGGTCGCGAGGCGCTGTAGTATTTGCAGTCTGGACAGTAATAGAGAACGTTCATAGGAGATTCCGCGTCACCGGTCGCCTCTTCGCTTTCAATTGGCCCGTAGGTTGAAGGAGTTAGATCCGGAGTATAGGGCTGCATCCTCTTTCCGCAGAGTGGACAATACTGATAGCAGTCGCAAACCGCGTAGTGTGCAGGCCTGCGCCTTCGCAGAGTTTTGCCGCAGCGTGAACAGGTTCCTTCAGCGTAGCCGATTTCGACTACCATGTTTTGCTCACGTTAAATTTTATCCGACTAAAATGGTTGGAGCATCCTCATGCTCCTGTTCATCGGTCTCCGGATCTTACTGGCTTCAGCCCCAGAAGGCTCGACCGCAACTATTGCAGTGATACTTCATTTTCCCGCTGACTTTCGGCGGAGATTCAACGATGTCCTCGGAACCGCAGTAAGGGCATTTCACGGGTTTAAGGATCTTCTCCTTGAGGCCTTTGCTCATTTAGGATCACACGCCTCTCGCCACAGCCTTCGATCGAAGAACTCCCAGACCAATACGCTCGCTCACGATGAGTCCGCTGCGCAGTTTCCCAGGGTTTTCGAAGGGTTCGGTTGTGATGTCTCGACGAACAAGGAGGACAGCGGCGAAATCGGGGTCGATGGCAAATTTATAGTTGTGCGTCGCGTCCACGGCTGGAACGAGGCTGCTGTGTACAATTTTCATTCCCAAGGCTGGCAGCTCAAAGACACCTTGCCTAATCGCTGACTCCGGCGCGTAGAAGAGGCTTTGGATAAACTGATTTTGGCTGAGGATTCCACCCATCTCCCTGGTGTTCACAACCAGCACCTTAGGGTCAAAGTCTTCCCGTTCCACAGCGTTCCATAGGCTAACAACATCAGACCATGCGAAGCTTGTGCCTTCGTTTGTCGCTATCTCCGCTCCGGTTGCAAGATTTGCAGCGGCGATGCCCTTGTATAAGGCGAGAATCTTGTCAGTCTCCAGCTTCGCTACCGCTCTTGCGGCTTCCTCAGCGGCTCTTGCTAAAGCATCGAAGGGTGCGTCTTCAATGTAGGATTTGCTGAACTCCATTTTGCAGGCGATTTCTGTTGTGCATGAAATGTCTTGTGTTTCCATCCTCTCGGGAGCCTCCGCCGGCTCTGTCTCGCCTACGACATAGGCTGTGGCAAGCTTTTGTTTGAAGAAGCGCACTAGAGGATCGGTTGTGTTAACGACCCAGACGATTTCTCGTCCTATTAAGGCGGGTTTTGCCGCCTCAACAACCTTTTTATGTATTGCTCCGAGGGCCCCAGCCATGTCGCTAAAGAGCCCCTCTTTCATATAGCGCTGAACAAACGTTGATTCTTTAGCCTTCTCTAAGTATCCTCCCCAGCCCTCAGGGAATCGATTGTCATCTCTCTCAACCGCTTCTTTCAGAATGCTAATATTTTCACTCATCGCTATCAGACTCCTGTTCCTTCAAAGTTGGCCTTGAACAGCATTATTCCTGTGTCACCGTCCGCTGTCGTCTTTTGCATTAGAACGCCACATTCAATGTTGTCATCTGCTGCTAACGCTGCGACAAATTTAGGTGCGGTTCCGACTTTCAAGGCCACCCCGCAAGCCATCGCTGCTCCGAAAGTAACTTTCACCATCGCGTTATCAATGGCAACAGGTATTGCCTCAGGCACTCCAGCGCCCGAAGCTGCTTTCAATGCGATTCCGATGCAACGCTCGCCATTGCCCGCGGCTACCACCTCTGGAGGCCAGACGCTTTTATCAGAGAACTTCACCGGCGCTCCTTTGGTTATAGCCCCGCCTGGCACGAAGGATTTGATCACCGCATCTTCCTCGTTTAAGCACTGGCCAAGTTCCACTTCAGGCAACCAATCAGTAGCCATTTTCCATCACTCCCACATTTTATTCGGGTTAGCGTTCCATCGCGCCCACCCGGTCACGTCTATGACTCTGACTCATGTTTCTTGATGATGTTCCGCAAATTCCGGTGTAACTCATGATAGTGGTGGCCCCAAGCCATTGGCGGTCGTTCAGGAAGCAAACGCTTAATCTCCTTCAAGATGTCGGTGGGAGGCGTGACCGTGGTGGGTATGATAGCTTCGCCGAGTTTCTTCGCCTTATTCAGTTCCTCTTGCAATGTTATCTTCTGATCCTCTAAAATCTTGATTTGACCCTTAAGGACCTCAATGGTTTTTTCCGCTTGTTCAGGCTGGGAAGGTGGCTGTTCTTTAGGGAGGTGTGCCTCTAAAGCGTCAAGCCTCGCGTTTATCTGCTCCACGATATCTTCGATGCTTTCAATCAACTGGTCCATGGTGGGCTCAGGGGCTATTTGAAACTCCACCTCGTTTTGTTCCTTCCAAGCATGCTTATAGGGTTCTTGTTGAGCCTCCGCGAACTCGCCGATTCCAGCAGCCTTTTTATGACGGTCAAGATGCGCCTTCCCCGTGTTTCTTTCCTCTTCGCTGACATCCTTCATCTGTGGTGCTCGACTATTAGCATTCCTAAGATGGGGAAGGTCCAATGAACCGTCAGCACGATGATGAGGCAGTCGCCTCAACGAGCGCGGTTTCGTGCGGCCAGTCTCATCCTTCTCTCCACCGCTTTGAATCAAAGCAAAAGCGGCATCGGGAAGATCATTGATATAAGCTCGATCCCAAACGCGTTCTTTTAAAGGTTCCATTTTCATTTTATCCTCCGTTTCCGACCCCGTTTGGGGATTCGGCGGAGCGAGGCCCTTCGCCTCTTTCAGCTGTCGAGCGATACTCTCCCAGATTGACACACTGCTACCAGGGTCCCCGGGCTCCATGTCTTTGAGGAGGCTCAAGTGTTGGAAGTTTAGACCTCGTGGCGCGACTCCGTCCACTTGCTCCAAAATTTTCCACTCGAATTGTACGCTGGCGTGTTTGATTTGGCCGTCGCGAATCATCCGCAATACATCTTCATCGTTCAGTTCGGCGATGTACTCGAGGGCTCCGTCCTCGTAGCGTGCACCCAAAACCTTGCCGTTTAAAGGCTTCCAATGATCTAAATAGAGAGGCTTGTCGCGGAGGGTCTCCGCAGACTTTTCCAACTCCTCTTCAAGATAAACGCGAAGTTGGGGCCATTCTACAGGGTGAAAGATCTTGACAGGGTGAATGGCTTCTCCTCGGATCAGCCCAGCACCTGGATAAGGCTTTATATCGCTGGCCCAGCTGAAACTCTCCTCCAGCTCCGCTTGCAGTTTACCACAGACTTGCTTAGCGGTTTCCTCATCGTAGCCTCCGCCGCCCTCTTCTCTGGGCTTAGTCATGTGGGCAACGCAAGATGAAAAATCGGGGAAAGGACCAATCGGCAAATCTTGGACTCCGAGGATTTCTAAGCAGATTTTAGGCTTAAAAATGGAAATAAAGGCTGTTGTGAAACCCTGCCATCATTTCCTAACAATTAATAACTTGTTACAAAATAAGACTATTAGTCTTATTTCGGAGGAAGCGAAATGGGAAAAAGAGGGCGCCCAAGACTACCTGATGAAGAAAGGAAAAAACGCAAAGCCAAACGTTATAGAGAATGGGCACAAAGGCACAAGGAACAAGTCAACCTGTATATTAAGAGATACAATGAACGCCTACGACTTTCGGTTTTAAAAGTATACGGAAGGCCTAATCCGAAATGCTCTTGTTGTGGGGAATCAGAGCTTAAGTTCCTGGTCATTGATCATATTCAAGGAAAAGGGAATATCCACAGAAGATCGGTTGTTGGAAAGGGGGGAGGATATCAATTTTATCGATGGATAAAGAACAATAATTACCCGAGCGGATTCCAGGTTCTTTGTCATAATTGCAATATGGCGAAAGCTCTTTATGGAATTTGCCCTCATGAAGAAAAACGCAAAAAAGAGGCGAATTAGAAAAACAAACGAAATTATTACTTCTTCACAATAATTGTTAAATGTTGCGAAGAGCTTAGCGTTATTGAAGACTCATGAGGAAGGACAGGATCTCCGTCGCGTTAACAAAGGAACTGATCAAAAAGCTTGACGAAGCCAGCGAAAAGGCTCGACGTTCACGATCGGATTATGTTCAGCTTGTCTTAGAGAAGCATTTTGAACGCTCCGAATTGGAAGGCCAAGAGAGGGGAGCCACCCTAAGGAGAGCCTATTAAAATGGCGTTTTTCCGAAAAGGCTGGAACCAACTGCGTGAAGCCTTGCGGCGAGGCGGAACACGCACCCTGCTGTCTGCTCACAGGACCGCCTACGGAGAACTGAAACCGGTCAGCTTCAGCGACGTGATGACAGCCTATCTCCGGGACCCCAGCTGCAAGGCCTTCGTTGACTTCCTCGCGGATCAAACGGTGGGCATGGGGTTCTACACCACGGTGAACCAAGAACATGAACAGGCTAAGGAGGCGAAAACAGTTGTCGACGAGTATAATAAATCCGTGAACCTTGACGGTTTGCTGCAGACCGGTGCCCGTGAAATTGTAGCAAGTGGAAACAGCTTCTGGCTGAAAACAAACGATGCGAAGCCCTTCGGCCTCAAGATCTTACCCCTCACCGGTTTTGATGACCCCAAGGCGGTTATGCGAGACTCTGCCGGCGACGTACAAGGATACAAATACAAGTTTAACGGCGTCGAGAAAGAGTTTAAACCCGAACAGATCATTCACTGGAAGTGGGGAGCCGTCAACTTCAGCGCCTTCGGAACCGGAGTCCTGCAGGTTCTGTTACAGGAGCTCAGCTTCAACGGCGAGAAACGCATGAGCATCCTAGAAATGAAGGCCCGCATCGAAGCCCGCATGATCGACGTCTTCGAGAAGTATGCTGGACCTGACGAGCTCTGGCTCTTCCCCGGAGTTTCTCCGGATCAGCTCTCCAAGTATCAGACATTGATCAAAGGCAAGCCTAAGGCGGGAGCTCGTTTTGTGTATGATAAGGCGGATGCGGACATCAAGACGGTTCAGGTGGATCCACGCGCTCGATACGAGGCCTACATCGAGCACATTCTAAACCAGGTGTACCTCGGAGGACAAACACCTCTGCCGAAACTGTTCACCACACCAGGATTTACAGAGGCGAGTGCAAAGGCGGCGATTGAAATTGCGGAACGCAAGGTCATGGCTTTACAGAGGTTTATTAAAAGAATTGTTGAGCGGGAAGTCTTCACACCTGTTTTAGAGCAAGGGGGTTTTGATCCGAAGGAGGCGGAGTGTCGTTTGGAGTGGGGCATGCCTGAGGCATTGGATTATGAGAAGCTCGCGGCGATTCTGCCCCATCTTGTGGAGCTTCAACTCAATGCGGTGATCAGAACAAGCGAGATCCGATCTATCCTACGAGATGTCTGTAAGCTGCCCCTGGCAGAAATCGAACGGCAAGAAGCCGTTGAGAAAACAGCGAAATAACAGAAAAAAGAGGGGAGTTTCGGGGGATATCAGGTGATGTCTCCATTCCGTGCTGAACAACCCCAATATGCTAGGAGTTTTGGGTAAAGTGGAAATTCGAAAACAGTTAAAAAGAGAAAATTGCGAGGAAGATCACCGCAATCGTAAGCGAAATGATAATGGCGATACGCTAACCATAGACTCCATAAGGTGATGTCGTTTTTCGAGATTCATACATTTGGTCTAGTTCTAATCTATTTGCTGGAAAATCATTGCTACCATGTCTGACGTATGCAACTCCTTTTGACTTCAATAAGTAAGGTTTATTATTTCCAACTTGTATTTCGACAATTAAAATGGGAAAGTCGTCGATTGTGTATCGCTTAAACTGAGGTTCTATGGAAGGTTCACAACTATCGCGAATCATTTTCAAGATTGAATCTTCATCGCCTTTATATCCTTTTATTTGCCCATTGTCGTTGATGCCCAGCATTATGAGCCCTCCATTGGTATTAGAAAAAGCTATTATTGTCTCGAGGAATTCATCCTTATGTTCACGTTCAAGATCAACCTTGAACTCTATTCTTTGTCCTTCGCCCCCCCTTATTAGATCCCTTATCTCTTCTTCAGGCCTTTCAAAAGTTACTCCTTCTTCTCGCATTCGCCATTTCATGTATTCCTTAAAGTCAATTTTGCTGTCATCCTCTATAGAAAATAGATAGGCCAACACTTCGTCTGGTTGAAATTCAAGGTCAAATTCGACTGTTTCATCTTCAAGAAACAAGTCAGGAGATTGAGTTGATTCAGAACCCGATCTGGAGAATATTTTGATTGCAAGCTTATCTTTACTTATGTGTGGTGCTTCCACAACGACTTTTATATTTGTAAGGGCGATTCTTAATTCTTTAATTCGTGCTCTATAATCTGGAACAATAATTGCGAAGGTACCTTGTTCTCCAAAAGAAAACCTATCACGTATGTTTAGTTTAAAGAAGTCTCTGAGGGCTTCCACGCCATTAGGATACAGAGGTATTGACTTTTTTAACAAAGCATCCCCAGGTAGATTAACTCTTCTCGTATCTCCAACTTGAAATGTTATGTATTTGGTTGGCCATTCAGGGTAAAGGTAATAGTACTGCCTTTTACTTGGTATGAATTCAACCCTTCCTGAACGTAATGTAACTCGACCAAAATCCCCATACTCTGGGATCTCTAACAACTCATTATCAAATACGTTATTGATGATCGCTAAACCATCGTTTAAGGTGAGGAACTTTCGTTCAAGAACAAAATCGCCATATACCAGTTTGGTTTCTTCAACTTTCTCCTGAACAAAGGTTAGCATTGAAAAGCAATTTTTCCATTCTTCATTCTGTCGGAACAAAGCAAGCTCCAAAGAAAATCCTCCGCCCTTTTGTTTACGCAATGTTTCAGTGATTTCTTTCTTCATCTGTTCTCTTTCCGACATACTCGTGCATCTCAAGAATTTATGTGCTAAGTATCCAATTATTTATTACGGTAATCTTTTGTAGGTTAGTTTCAAGGCCTTGATTCTAGCCCTGGGGCTGCAGAAAAACTGTCAGCCCTCGCTCCCATGCCATTTCTGGTCGCCTGAACTCGCGGATGATAAGCGCCAAAAAAGCTTACAAGAATTTATGAGAAAAAACATCAATAGGAGACCGATCATAAGCTAAGTTCCAACGCGTCCTTCCGTTGCGCGTGCGAATAGATTACATGCTCATAACTGTTTCATTTGCAAGTCAGACCAATTCCTGGGTGATGTTATTTTGAAACGTTTTCTAATCGCATCTAGATTATCTGCTGATACTACAATTTCTACTGTGTATTCGCTAGGTGGTAGATGATCTTGTTCGAATATTCTTGGGTGCCTAAGTGCGTCATTAGTTGCAATATAGCAACCTTCAGAGTGTATCTCCAAGGCGCTTGGAAGTTCAATTGAGGTTGAAAAAGTACCAGGAACTGGCTCCGTATAGACCGGCGATGATGTGACGTAGCTATCTGGTGCTAAGACTATCCTATTTGCCTCCTGAGGCTGAGAAAAGGCTATGTCAAGCATCTTAAATGATCCCCTTGAGATTTCAACTGAAAGCGGTTCTGGAACCTGTTCGGGAGTGTAAGCGAAATGAAGTTTACGTGCGCGGACGGTCCTAGGACCGCTTATCACTTCTAAGATTCCTGTTACTCCCTCTGCTTTATGTGGGCCATGGTTCCAAACCTCTAACCTCGCGAATTTTCTTATTATTCCAAGGTCTTCGTAACGAACTGGACCCAAGAGGTATGGGTCATTCTCGTCAAATTCTATAGTAAATCCTGGCGCGGGCGCATGGTACTTTCTGAAGCGTTCTTGAAGCAATCGGAGCAAGTCATGCCTTATCTTTTTCTCTAAATCTCCAGCGTCTTTAAATGTACCGTAGAAGTACTCATCTTCTACGGTGCCGATAAATTCTTTGAGCCTTGCGTCTCTACTTTCATCGTCCGTCTTAATGTACACGAGAACATCCTTTTTAGGAGGTCTTTTTGCTTCTTCATATTCTCTTGTTACAATCTCAGAAAATTCTTTTCCTAGAATTAATACGATTATTTCCGAGCTTCTTACTTCGGCGAGGCAAGCTTCCCCGGGATAAACAGGGCGCGCCCCGAATTGCTCAGATCTAATAGGTAACATATTTAGTGATTTAATGACTTTTTCTGCTATGTCGCGTTCAGCATTCAGTTCTTCTTGTTTTGAACTTATAAACACGCTTAATGGAAACATAATGGCGCCAAAATTATCAAAGTTAAGACATAATTATTAGTTTTATGTTCCAAAAAATGGAAAGTTCTGCTCTCAAAGTTCCGTTTCTAAGAGAAAAAAGAAAATAGGGAGCAGAGGATAGTTCCGGATATCCGTGGCACATGGCGGGTTCGAATCCACGCAAACCAGTACGAAAATTTTAAATACATATTTGCACTACTTTAGCCGTGGGAATACGTATGAATATTTCCGATCCAAGGGCAAAATTAACCATAACGGTGGATAAAAAAATTCTAGAAGAAGCTAAGATGGTGTCAAAAGAAAAGCGTATACCTATTTCAAGGTTGATTGAGAATTTTCTTCAGTTCTTCTCAGAACCATGGGTTTACTGTTTTAAGTGTGGTGAAAGGTTTAGCTCAACCGAGTCCGAACTTTGCCCTAAGTGTGGATGGATGATCTGCCCTAAGTGCAAAGTTTGTAGATGTGGTTTAAGCGAGGAAACCGCGATAGCGGTTTTTCACATGAGAAGGGTTTATGAAGATCTCCTAGCCGGGAGGGTAAAGCAAAGTTGAGAAAGAACACGAGTCAAGTTAAAGCCTTGAGAGCATCAAGGATCGGAGTATTCGCCGCGCTTTATGCAGCCACAAGCCTCATACCTATAAGCATGTTCATAGGCGCTCCGAGCTTTCTCGCCTTAAACCTGATCATGACACCGGCTATGGCTATCTTACTTTCCCCTCTTGAAGCATTTTTAGCATCATCATTTGGCGGGATACTTGCATTATATGTGTCACCATTCCAAGCGATGTATGGTCCATTCACTATTTTATTGCCTATTAGCGGGTCTTTGTTCGGAAGCCTGCTGTACCATAGAACAAAGCTAGGAGTACCTGTTACAGCGCTCTATCTCGTGACCGCAATTGCTGCATACTTGGTGAAAAATTATCCGTTTCCCTATTTTGTGGTGCCTCATTCTTTCGCCATTTTGGTTGCCTTAGTAACATTGTTTAAGGGGATGACACCTTTGAGGGTTAGGGTCCCCATGTATACCTTTGTTTCTACAATGTGTGAACAAGGAACGATGATGATTTTCGCAGTACATTTATTGAGTCTTCCGTGGCAGATTTTCCCGGGGATTTTGCCTTTAATGATCTATGAAAGAATTGTTGGAACAGTTGGGGGAGCCATTGTTATTTTTGCCCTTATGAAAACTATGCCGAAATACTTCGCGGAAAACCTCTAAATGCAAGGTCTGTTTCTCAATAGTATTGGATTCCTTCCCCCTAATCACGCTTTCAGATATTTGTGATGATATCCCTCGCAAATCCCCTCTTTTTCTAATTTTGTAGGGCGCGCACACACTTATTCTCTCTTCTTGCGGATACATAATACTACGTGCTTGGGTATTCATTCCTTGGGTCTTTATCGAATCGTTCTACCTTGAAATAGTGAGCCCGGTTGAAAATATTTTCCCTCATACTGGATTAGAATCCAGGAAAATGTCCTACTTATGGAGCAGAGCAAGTAGGTTCTGGTGTGATAATTATCACGAAAGAGACAAGAGCATTTCTTAGAAACCTCGAAAGAAGACTGTAGGACAAAGAACGATTAAAATCAGCATATAGCTGAGTGATAGAGTGATCAACTCTACGTGAAGCAACTGCTTGGACTAGCTTGGCGATACCCCCGTAAACCCGCTTAAGCCGTTCCCAAATTTATACCAAAATCCCTTTTTTTGTCGTAAGTCCGCTTTTTCATATTGTTCGATCACCGGCTTCATTCAATCTGACAGCCAAGATTTATTAACTGCTTGTTAGTGGAAGAATTATTAGTGTTTCATTAGAATAGTGTGGTTAGAAGATGAATTATGGAGAGGTTCCGTAATGAATTAAAGGGAGGGATCTACAGTGAGTGGGAACAGTTTTCCACGTCCAATCAAAATGGTGATTGATGAAGCCCGCTACTGGGAAGGTCTGGGACGCCAGAATATGGCCTTTCACCAGACCTTAGGCGAACTCATTGATAACGCTATATCAGCTTCCGGCAAGGATACCGAAGGTGATCTTCTGCCCTTTCGCATAGAGATTCTTGTTATTCGAAGTGGTGAAAGAATCAATGTAACGGTTGCAGATGAAGGAACTGGTATCTCAAGTAAGGAATTAGAGGAAAAAGTATTGGCTCCGGGGGGTCAAGGGGATCAATTAGGGCCTCTGAATGAGCACGGCTTCGGTTTGAAGAACGCGCTCTGTGTAATGACCAGCTGTAACAAGTTGAGCTTTAAAATACAAACGAGAGATGCCGAGGCTGTTGAAAGGAATCTGTACTATGTGATTAACGGGCCCTTTAGGAATGATATGAAAATAGAGCTGGACGACCCTAACAATTGGTGCACGAATCTTAAATACTGCAAAGGCGAAAGGGGAACAAGAATCAAGGTCGAGACAGAATTTGAGTACGTTCGTACACTCTGGCCCCGTGCAAGGAAGGAATTGGACACTTTGATGGATAGACTCGGCGAACACTTGGGCGTAATGTATCGAGGCTATCTGCAGGGTACAATCAACAAGATGTGGCTAAGATGGTGTGAGAACGGAAATTGGACTGACAAACGCATTAGGCCAATCGAAATACCTTATGTAGGAGGAGCGAAAAACGTGAAAGATTTTGATATAACAGTTAGCGCGGTAACAGCAAAGGCAAGCTATACATACGGTGAAGTCGATCCAGGAAAAGCAAGAGACGGAACTCAAGGTTGGCCCTATCCGCTAATGATATACTACCAGCACAATATCCCCACAGCTGGAATTGAGGTCAGAGTTAGAGACAGAGTAGTTCTAACGAAGCAACTGGAAACCATTTGGCCAGATATTCTCAGAGGACCGGACTACAACTGGTTTACAGGTGAGGTTGTTCTAAGCAAAGAATTTCGAACTGTCAACAACAAAACTGCGTTGGATTCAAACAACCTTTTCTGGCAAAAACTATTGGTAGAACTGAATTCTGAAGATCCTTCCACAGGCAAAAAGGAATATCAACCCAAAAAGGGCGGGAAATTTCTATCTGAAATAGAGATACGGAGGAAACTAGCCTCCGCATTGGAAGCCAGCATATCTAACAGCAAGGCAGATGAGAACCATGCGATCTGGTCTGGAGCAGGAGTCAGAATCGACATACACTTGACAACGCCAACAGGAGTCGAGGTATATGAGGTGAAGTCGGGAACAGCAGTACCATTGGATGTCTATCAGCTTCTAATGTACTGGGACGGAGTCGTATATGACACCAACAATAGCCCAAAATCCGGACGCCTTGTAGCTGATGATGCCCCGGCTAGTGTGCTGAATATGATTACTGATATTAACCAACGCAAAGACAAACTTGGAAACAATTACAATCTTGAGTTCAAGAAGATAGCGGACTGGAAGATCAGTTAACTCCTGCCATTCCTGGGAATTTCCTTTCTCGTTTTACTTTATGTATTAATATAAAATTTGTGTGGTTTCCCGTTCGCACAGATTTAACTAGCTTATCTAGTCCTACGCTCGCGGAGCGTTATCCAGTTCTACTTTGAATCGCGAACTTGAGTTAGGGGCGTTAATAGAGCAGATGAAAGCTTCCTTTTTCACCTGTAGTGGAGATATCCCCGCAAACTTCATCTTTTTTTCTGTTTGTTTATTATTGGAACGATTTCCCGGCGATAAGCTACCCTTTGCGCACCGAGCGTTGATCCTTTAATAATGACCATCACGCAAGACCAAAGGTACTCAACCCTTTTCGAAATCAACCTTTAGTCCAGCCAGATTCTTTACCGGACCTACTGGAACTTTCTTATTCCATCTCTTCCATCAGCAGCAACAATATATGGAAAGAATTTTCCACCGTTTTCTTCTCGATAAACGCCAAGTGTTCTATATCTGCCTAAAACATCTATCTCTTAAAATCTCGCCAAGATAACGCAGAAAGAGGGAATGACATATTACAAATCTCCAATCATAATTAGCGGAAACAATCGTTATTTTTCTGCTCTTCCCACCGTAAGAGTCTTATTCTCTACGTCAATCCGAATTTTAACATACCCCTTTTCAAATGAGAACGGAAACGCTGAGTCGCGTGCTATGTCTGCTGGAACATAAATATATACACGGTTCTTTCGGCCGCGATACAACCTTCCCTTGTTGCTTTCCAAAACCATTCATCTCCACTCCTTCACGCATTGCTATTGCTACACGAAAGACTTATATCTTTTCAAGGTAATGTAAGTTGGTGACTTACAAAATGACTTACAAAATGACTGACCCAAAATTTGAGATTCTGCAAACAGATGAAGTAGCACGTATCGGAAACCTAAAGACAGCACATGGAAACTTAAAAACACCGATCGTCTTTCCGGTCCACAATCTCGGAGCACAAGGAGGATGGAACACACCTCGATACTGGAAGGCCTTTCCTAACATAAAAACTGCAATGTTCAATGCGTACTACATTTTCCGCAACCATAGAAAAATCCATGAAAAAATCAATTCAGCAGGAGGAATACACAATTTCTTAGGATTTCAGGGCGTAGTTTTCGTTGACAGCGGAGGATATCTCGGCCTAAAGACGTCTTTGAATATTGATCAAGAAACCGTGATAAGGATCCAAGAAAAGGTCGGAGCAGACATAGCTTCTACCCTTGATCTTCCATTCAACATGAGACATGGATGGATGATTCACGACAAAATAAAAAAATCAGTTGAAAATGCACAGAAAGCCTGTGAGCAAAAATTAAGGAAGGACATGCTACTCTACGCCTCCGTTCACGGCGATGATCCTTTAGTATTGAGAAATGCCCTGCAATTTCTTTCCAAACTTGAAACCTTTAACGGCTACGCTGTTGGTAGTTTACTACCAGTTCGCAGCGACTTCAGGCTGATAATTGATTTAATTATCTCAGCTAGATCAACGGTCCCAGACAAGCCTTTGCATATCTTTGGCCTTGGAGGATTTCTAACGACTCCCCTTTTAGCTTATCTCGGTGTAGACTCTTCAGACTCAACAGCCTTCATAATATGTGGAGGAAAGAGGCTCTACTTTGTTCCTGGCTACAGAGAGATGCCCATGAAAAAACTTGCAAAAATGGGCGAGCTACCCTGCAACTGTCCCATTTGCTGTTCGAAAAGCATTGAAGAAATACGCAGTGACAGAAGCTTAATCGCCCTCCATAACCTTTGGACTATATGGTACGAGATAACACAGGTAAAATTTGCCATAGCAGAACATCGCCTAGAGAAGTACCTAGAAAAACGGTATTCGAGGACACCCACAATAAAAATGGCTTTTGAGTACGCTAAGCGAAAACTGAAGCATCTTTTTTGAGGGATCGGTATGCGAAGATCCATAAGGCCAGTTACCTTGAGAAGAATCATTGAGGTAGCTTCTTTAGCTGTCAAGAATGGAAAAATCGATCAGAACACAATAACCAATGCGCTGAATACCAGAGAGAGACGAGCGAAGGAGATTATCCTCGAGCTACAAAGAATGAAGGCCTTAGAAACCCGAGAGGCATTTTACGCAGCCACACCAATTACGGAAGCGATTATTAAAGCATATGAGACAGAAAACTGGCGTCAACTCCACAAAATTCTCTGCGAAAATTACGATTTCTACAACGCTTTCGTAAACTCCATCTCAGAAAATGCGTTAACAAAGGACGAAATTCTAAGGACGCTTTCAGACCAGGCGAAATTGATCTTCAACAAAACCGCCATCGACATGCTTTGTGATTGGGCTGAGAGGCTAGGGCAAGTACAAAGAAACCTGTACAATAATCGATACTATCCTTTAAGAGAGGGAATTATTGACCTCGACCTCTTCATAAGCGTTACAGAACGTTGTTACCAAAATTTGAACACCGAACTCAGGCCCAGATTAAAGCTAGTCTATGTTGAAATTGCTCGGTTGAGGGAGGACGTATGCGAGAAACTAGGGATTAGGAGAGATGTTTTTGACGACTTGTTTGGAGCAATGTTTCGAAGGTTCATAGGTAAAATAGAACTGTGTGGTGCACCACTCACGACTTCTGCCAAGCATAGCCCGTCGAGCCTAAGAATGATGAAGAAGGGTGAAGAACATCCGATTCTATCGCCCACTTTCATGACCACAAGGGAGGGAAAAGGAGTGGAACTTGATGGAAAACTGTACCATTACATTGCCATCTTTGAACCCTTAAAAGGAGGTGAATAAATTTGGGTAAGCTGATTTTGGCTAGAAGAGAGAGAAGCTATGAAAGATACTCACTTAAGAAGAACCCATTCCCTTATGCTGGAATACCGGAAGAGAATCCCGCCTTTTGCGCCGATAGAGAAAGAGAACTAGAAACGATTGCCGAAACTATTAGTCTGTGTCTTGGCGACAGCTCTACGCACATTGCTTTGATAGGTGGATATGGAAACGGTAAAACTCACACCTTAAGATACATAAAGTCTCAAGTAAACGATCAACTAAACGGAGATAACAGTATAAGGGCAATAGCAGGATACGTAATCACACCAGGGCATTCCTTAATTGACACGTATCGAACCTTCATGCAAGATCTGGGTAGAAACTTCTTCATTCAACTCGCTTGGGAATTCCTGGGAAAAGTCGCCCTTTTGAGGATTAGTCAAGGGGACCGTGACCTCAGAAACCTGAGAGAGGATATAAAAGAATCATTAGCGAAGGATCCAAGCGAAATTAGAAGACATGTTGAAGACGGAACTATTCTCGTATCTCCCTTGATGAAAGCAGCAAGAAAATCTATCTTGCGGCTGGTTAAAAACGTAGACGTGACGAATGGCTTCCTACAGCTCCTCGCCGATGAAACCACATTACTAGCTTGGAAATGGCTTAGCGGCGAACAAATCCTCTACGAGCAACGAAGGCAACTCGGAATAGTTTCACCCATAGATAACGATGACCGGGCTTTAAGCGTGTTTCAGGACGTCAGGAACATTATGAGGGAACTAGGCTATCAACTAGTTTGCATGTTAATAGACGAGTTTGAGCTCGTTGAAATCCTGCATTATCAACAGAAACAACGCTTTCTCAACTCTATACGACATCTTATCGATCTTAATCCAAGCGGCTTATGCCTGATAATATCTTGTACACCAGAAGTATGGAAAAACATAGTTATGGAATACCATGCATTCTCCGAAAGAATCTTCAGAGAGATACTGCTCAAACCCTTAAGTCAAGAAACGATTCATAACCTCATACAAGAATATCTCGACCTTAACAGGTCAGACTCAACTAAGGAATATGATTCAATCTATCCCTTTACAGAAGAAGCCATCAGCAACATTCTTCAAGTTTCCCAAGGCAACATGAGGCGTGCTTTAGCGTTATGCAATATGGCTCTTGATCTGGGTGCTAAGCAAAACAGTGAGTGGATAAACCCTCAAATCATAAAGCAGATATGTGGAGCCCCGGCATAGCTGAGGATTGCATCTTGGAAATCACCCTTGATGTTGAAAACTTCAGCCTCGACAACACCCTCCTATCATCCTTTGGATGCTATCTCTTCAACCAGGTAACAACGAAGGATGGACCGAAGTGGATAGGACTTGTAGACCCTATACGTGGCGCAGAGATATTTCAGAATGGAAATGAGATAAGAGCAAAGCTTCCAACAAATTCTTCGGAAACTTTAGATTACCTTACGCGATACGTGACGGGTCTTTGGCATACGCCAGAGCTTGAGGCGAAGGATGAAAGAGCGAAGAAGATCCTCACATTATTGTCCAAAGACGTTCTACCGGGTGTAAGAGTACCTCTGTTGCATCGCAATAAATGGCATGTGCTTATCTCGGTTATGCTTTCAATACATGCTAGGATGTCTTTGAGTCGTTCATGGTTCGCATCTTTAGCTCATTTAGACCTTCATAAACTAACTAACATGTCTTCATCGAAACTTGGAGGATACATAAAGGAGACCACTGGTAAGTCAGCCGGTTTCAGGTTGAGGTTCCTGACCGAAATGATAGAAGACTTACATTCCAAATATTCTGAGGATGAAGATCCTTTAGATGAAATCTGTCGCATGTCACCGTCGATGAGAAGGCTGGAACTTATGGGCATTAGGAACATTGGACCAAAGGTTTGCGATTGCTTCCTACTTAACGCTGTTGGCGATATCGACGCATCACCAATAGACGTACACGTGAAACGAGTCTCCGAATATCTCGGTATTTTACCGCCAAATATCGGTCAACCTATTCCGTTATACTGCCGAAAATTCGCATGCTCAAAAGCATCATCAGAACAATATGATCTTCCCTTGTGCCCGAGGGCTGAACGAACCATAGAATACTTAGATGACTCAAAATATTTAGGTGGGACATGCGCTAAAGCAGCGCTAAATCACAAATTTAAGGATGCTGGATGGGTCCAAGCTTTACTCTTTTTATTTGGTCAAAAATACTGTATTTGGAAACCACGAAGCGGGCCTGCATGTGACTCTTGCCCGTTAAAAGAATACTGTTCCAGAGAAGAAATAGAATTAAAAGTACCCGCGAAAATTCATATTAAACAATTAGAGCCCAGAAGAAGATTTTCAATCGAGCCACAGTTTCTTAAAATTCCTCTTCTTGAGCTTTACCCAACTGAAGAGGAAGTTGTCTACAATAAGATGAAGGAAATCCTAGAGGAGGCGCGGCAAAAGAAAATTAGCTATCATGTAAGAGGTGCGTCCCTAAACGCAGCTTGTCTTTGGTTGGCTTGTCGATATAAGGGGCTTCCTGTTTTAGTAAGAGAAGTTGCAGAAAGGTACTCAGTAAAAGTAAGTGAAATTCTACGAGTGTCTTCTCAAATCAGAGAGGAAACCAATTTGCCAATTAAGCTAGTAAACCCATTGGCTTATTGTGAACGACTGAAACGATTATTTGGGTCTTCAGAGGGCCTGATTGAAACTGCAATTTGCCTTACAAAGAAAATTAGATATGGCAAAAGCCCGGTGTCTTTAGCGGCTGCAGGTATTTATTTAGCTTCAAAGAAACATGGTTATCCTGTCACCATGGAAATGATTTCAGAGGCGTTGATGATAAGCAGTGTTACAATAAGGAACACCGCGAAGAAACTTATGAGGCTCTAAAGGTTTCTCGATGATCTTTTAAGTTATAGAATAAATTCATAAATACGTTAGTCAGCCATAAACAAGCGAAGGGGGACACAGACCTATGCAGTATTTCCTTCCATTCTGGCCTGGAGATGATATTTACGAACAATTTGATCCATGGAAAGATGCGTGGAAGGGAAAGGAAAAGAGAATATGGGAGTGTTTTCCTAGGCCCCCAATCGACGGCGTTTTAGTTTCACTTGTAAATATACAAAGAACGAATCATCTCAAAAGAATGGCAGAAAAAGAGGGAATTCACAAAGCTTTAGGGTTTAACGGACCAGTAATGGGCGACTGCGGTGCCTTCAGTTACGTGAATCAGCTTAAGCCCCCTGATCCGATTCAAACCTTGGCATATTACAAAAAATTAGGTTTTGATATCGGTGTGACTGTCGACCATCTAATCGTTAATACTATAAAAATAAAGAAAGAAAAAAGAAAAGAAGAAAAACGTGTACTCACGGATGAAGAGAAGCAGTACCGATGGCAAATCACAATTGATAACGCCAAAAAAATGTTTGATGAAGCTCAAAAAAGCGATTATGAAAAAATGAGGCTTATTGGGATATCTCAGGGGTTAAATCCCGAATCATACGTGGATGGAATACGTGAATTGTTAGATTATGGATTTGATTATGTGGGGTTAGGAGGGCTGGCTAAGAAACCAACTAAATTTGTTCAGGAAGTTCTGTTTAGAGTTGCTAAAGAAATAAACAGGCACGCAAAGGCCAAAGGCTTAAAAAATAATCTGCGTCCTAGGGTCGGATTTCATCTTTTTGGCGTCGCAAGAATTGATCTTCTTGAAACAATGATCAAATGCGGGGTTACATCATTTGACTCGGCCTCACCCCTCAGAATAGCCTGGACATCTTCCAATAAGAATTATATGATGAATAAAGATTTCTACGCCGCTATTCGAGTTCCTATAGCCAAAAATGAAGAAGAAAGAAGAGAAGAAGAGAAGGTTTTTCGAAAGCTTAGGGATTATCATGAAGGAAAGACTACCGCAGATGAGTTCCTGGAAGAACTAAGTCATTATGATCCTAAACGCCTTCCTTCAAGAAGGAAAGATGCTAAGAAAACATTAGAGGTCAAACCTTGGGAAAAGTGTGATTGTCCGATTTGTGATGAAACCTGGATACACGTATGTATTTTTAGGGGATGCGAACGAAATATGAGGAGAGGATTTCATAACGTATATCAATTTCATAAGTTCCTCAGAGAGAACTATCCTCGGGTTATCGCACTAACTTGGTGCACAAAGGAAAAGGACCCCGATGAAAAACTTTTGCCGGCATATAAACGTTATTCGGCATCTAACCTTTTTAGGACATTTTGGGATAACCTGCATGATCTACCGGTCGAAATCGGAATTCTCTCTGCGAAATACATGCTAATAAACTGGGATACAAGAATACCGAACTACGAACAAAGATTGACGATCACTAAACTTCCCGAGGCTACCAAAGATTTAGAGAGTAAACTACAATTTTACGATAAGGTTTTCTTTATAGGATTGGGAGTTTATCGTCAAGCCGTAGAAAAAGCAGCGGGAAATGTGAATGTCCCTGTTGAAGTTTATCCTAAATTGGAGTTGAGCCGAGGAAAGTTAGACATCATCGAATATAACAGGCAGATGAAAGAGTTTAGAGAGGCAATAAAGAAAGAGATTGCACCTTATTTGAGTATCGAATTAACCGCTGAAATTAACAGAAAGATCTCTGAACAATCGAAATTAGACACGTTTCAAAAGAACGATGCTTTCATATAATTTTCCGTTATAAAGATGTTGGAAAGCTCCGTCACCTCTATCTCTAACTTGACATACATCAACTACCTGAAAACCTATCTTTCGAGCTATCTTTGACATAAGAATATCTAACGGAATCATAACTCCTCGAACATACGAATTTCCGAGTAGCATGGCGCAGTAGCCATTTCTTCTTAATTTCTGAAAAAGCATTTCTAAGAAAGATTCCATTGTATCGAAGTATTCCAAAACAGCTTTGCAACGCTCAATATCCCCGAATTTCTCAATTCTTTGCGCGATTTTTTCAACATCATCAACAACTGGAATAAAATTCTGGGTAACCTTATTCTTTGTAACACTTCCTATGATCAAATCACGCAATTTTCTCTCGTTTAATGGGGTTTTAAAATAGTCTAAGAAATAAAGAGGAAGGCGATCGTGCAAAAGATAATTATAATTGTTTAAATAGGGTGGATGAGTAATTACATGATCCACGCTTTTATCTGGAACCAATTTGTCGAGGTCCCTGATATCGCCTCTTTCTATTTTGACATAACCCTTATCCCGTATATTTTCTTTAGTCTTTAGATCAAGATACATCTCCCAAATCTTTTGAACGTATACCTCATGAACCGGAACCTCGTTCTTCTTAGGAACCTTATCAAATACAATTGTTTCGCCTACGTAATGTACCTTTGATACTTCTACCAAAATAGACGCCAAAGCGAATAATAGGAGATCTCTGACTTGCCTTGCCTCTATTTCTGAAATTTTTTCCTTGAGGATTGACAGCTGTTCTAAAACTTCTGGACTAAAGTACCTCCAGATGTATCGCGGAATATTATCAATTTTTGATCGTGGTTTTTGATTACTAGCGCCAAGCATCTTTGCTTTAAACAGGATCCTTAGTTCTTCCGTGAGGGAAGTTATTACTTCGAAAAGCCAGTCCATGTCAAACTCCCAGCACGTTTTGACGCCCGCAATAAAAAGGTAAAACGGATTTATGTCGAAGCCCATAGAATTGATTCCTCTTTCCTTCGCACATATAAGAATCGTTCCAGAACCTACAAAGGGATCGAGGACAGTGCTGCCTTTTTCAATTCGCAATAGATCAATCATCTTTTCTGGGAATTCTGAGGAGCAACCCGCATGGAAGCGGTACCATCGATGAATAGGTTTATCCCAATTATTCTTGAAAGAAACCTCAAGCGGCTCTATACTCACTTCCAATGCTATAGCACCTCAATTGTGGACTCGGAAAGATATAACATCTTTTATTTGTTTTCTCTAAACAAATAAAGTTTAAGTCATTTGTATTTAGAGATTAAAAACCAGTAACATGAGTCTTATATACTTAGCTTACGAAATTGTTTTTGAGGGAAACCTGAATGAGTAGCAACACCGAAATCGAGAAAGTACTGGGTGAGTTAACGTCAGACAGGGTTCGGGAATGGACAAAAGCCATGAAAGGTTTCAAGCCTCTGTCCCTTGAACAAATGAAGATTCTTGCAGAAAAGAAAGGACACCTTTACGCTTCGTTTAAGGATATTCAAAATTTCTTTAAAGCACATAAAGATTTACCTAAGGCTCAATTAGTTAAAATTATTAGGGACAGACAAATAGCATTGGAATTAAGGCCTAATTGCAATTTATGGAAATTGAATGGAATAAGACAATTTCTCCGAGTCTATGAAGCGGTGGAAAAACCCGAAGCAAAGCCGCTTTCAGTTTCACAACATAGGATCGTAAGAGACATGATCCATGAAATCGGAGAGATCGAGGGAAAGATAAGTGAAAGGGAGTATCCCATTAATCACTGGTTTCTCGATGTTGTGTGGAAAAGGATTAGAACGGGTACCCCAACTCATACATTCGAAGTGCAAATCGGAGGAAACTTCTATAAAGCTTTGACTAAGCTAAACCAAGCCTTTGCTAAATGGAATTGTACTCCTGTCCTAGTAACAACTGAAAAATATGAAGAGGAAGCAAGACAACTTCTTGAGGGATCATTCCATCAGATGAAAGAAAAAGCAAAAATTATAGGATGGAGAAAAATCCAAAAACTGCATGAGTTAGAGAAGCAAACAAGAAACATAAAAAACGCGATAGGTCTGTAGCATATTGTGAAATTGCGGAGGAGCAAGAGTTTCCTCCACGATCACGGCATGCTCTCGACAAAAGGCGATTGCTTGACCTGGCTTAGTAAGGATTTGTCTATTTTGACGTAACTAATATTTCCAAGCATGTCCACATGAAGGCTTACTAATTTTTCATATTGTTTACTCATTTCGTATAGGGTGTCCCTTGTGTTTCTCTCTTCAATCACCACGGGAGGATCATCCATTAGCCCTTCTATTCCAGCAAACAACGAAACTTCGTCTATTCTGCATAGTCCAAGGCCTCCAACAAGTTTATGGTAGGCATTTAAGATGTGGCTGATTGTTAATGATTTTGATGTCCTCTCGAACTCACTTATTTTAAAAATCTTGGCAGCGGACGAGAAAAAGTCTGATTGGAAAAAAGACTTCCAATGATCTTCTGTGGATTCTAGGTTCTTTGATAAAACATTTGATGACATTCTGTTAAGGACCTCAAACTTATCTAAATCCGGATTATACTGATACTTTCTCTCGTCTGCCCTCGTTAAAACGCCTAGGTCTGTGAGGTTTTCCAGTTTACTTATAACTCGTAGGTACGCAGAAGCCGCTTTCAGTTCATTTATTTGGCGAGAAAGGTCCCTGCCTTTACTTATGTACTCATACTCTTTTGAAGATAAAAGTGATTCAGAAAGTTCGTTCCATGCGTCATAAAAGCATTTAACCACATCACTTGCCGAAAAAGCCTTTTCAGGAAGATTTCTTAAAAACCTTATCATGAAGTCTCCTTCTTTGAACAAAATAAGGTATAGAAAAAAGATGTTCTGTTTGAGAGACAATCTAAGAGGGTTAGGAAGGTCGGCTATACAAAGAAATGCGTTTCTCTGGCTGCGCTCGATGATTTTGTTCAGAACCGCTCCTAAAGATGTCCGCATATTTTTTTTCTTTTCATCTATCAATCCCAGACCCTGCGACCACTCAATGATATCTCTTGCCTGAGAAATATCTAGGATTTGCCTATGACCAGGTATATCCCAATCAACTTGTCCCAATTTCTGAACTAATTGTACTTCTTCTTTTTTCTCTAGTGGCCTAATCCAGCGCTCTTGTTTATTTCTCATAATTTGAAAAAGATCTTTGGCAAGAAGTAAAGTGTCTCTGCCTTTTACCGGAGAAGTTAGAGTTATAACCGCTAAGTGTAATCCAAGACGTTGTTGAAACGCTGTAGCGTGAAATATGAATCTCAGGCTTCAAAGCCTCCGTGCACGGAAACTCTGGGCCTCACTAGGACAATAAACTCTCTTTGAGTCTCAGAGTTGCTAACTAAGGCGTAGCCGACAGGCAGTTTCCTGACTAAAGTCTGATAAGATAATTCTTTGCTTGCCAAATAAATTTTATCAGGTGGTAAAGTCTTAGAGTTCGAAAGCACGCTGTCAATATCCCTTTTAACAGTCAACTTATGTATTATGAGAGTATCAACCTGAGCCATAATTCTTTGATCTATGGCTGTAGGTTGTTGTGTCGTTATGGCTAAAGAAATCCCAAAATTCCTTCCTTCACGCACAAGCTTCACAAGAGTTGGTGAAGAAATAGTTGCAGCCTCTGCAGGAGAAATGTTCTGTGCCTCGTCTATCATTAACCATACATGGGGAATTTCTTCTGCAATCTGTTCTTTTTTCAACTCTCCTACGGCTATTCTTCTCTTTAAAAGGGAAATATCCCTTCTAATCGATAATATCTTTTTGAATAGGACAGAGGATACAACGCATCTGATATCATCGGGAACATTTGATAGTAGCATGACCGTGAGCACATTGGGTTTCAAAATATCTGACATTTTTGTTCCAACTTTTGCAAAAACCGGATACTTCGTGAATGAGTTAAGCTTTGAAACGAGTGCTCTTCTTGTTCGTATGTCAAAGCCTAAGCTTGGCGAGCATAGTTCCTTGTCATTTAAAATGCAATTCGTTAAATCGTCGATGTCATATTTGGGGACAGGTGGCATATTCTTTTCCAGTTCCTCGTGTGTCCATCCTTCCGCCGTCACTTTGACATAAGCTACGTTTAGTAGTATTCCCATCGCTTCCCTAAAGAGGTCGATACCCAATAAGAATGCCCAATCGGAAGGGCTCATCTCTGAAACGTCTAGGTAAAACTTCTGAGTTCCTTTAGGTATACCTGGAGATTCGAATCCTGCTGGAATAAAAACCTGCACATTGACCTCTGCATCCGTTGACAGATTCCACGCTTTCAATCGGGAGAGCTGCTTCCTGATATCTTCGTGTTCCATATCAGGTGTAGGAGCGTATTTTGACATCCAAAAAATTCCTAAAGTGTCGAGTAAAAGAACCGCCCGTTTTGTTTCTACAGAAGAAATTTGCGAGTTATCTGATGAAAGAGCCTCGGCTAGCACCCCAAGAGTATATGATTTGCCGCTTCCTCTTTTTCCGACGATAGCAACTACATGCTCACTAGATACGTCGAACCAAATATTCTGCCCTATTCCTCTTTCGGCCAGCCTTCCTAGAAAGACAAAATCTTTTCCCTTTACTTCCGATCCAAAGAGAACTTCCTTCGTGAGAAAAACTTTAGGTATCGTATTGAAGGTTATGTCTACTGACATCCTAAGACACTTCTTTTTACTCTGCGGTTACGCTTGGCCGTACTCTTAGTTTTCTTTCCGCTGCTATTTTGCTTACGATGTTTTCGTCAATTATTCCCGCTTCAAGAGCATCTTCTTCTGTTCCACAATCGTTCAAAACGTCGCATATCTCTCTGGGCGTTCTTCTCTCTATCATGTCTTCTGCACCGAAGTAAATCATGATTTGATCGATCGCTTCCACGGTGAAGGGATAAGTATCTAAATTCACGTTGTACTTTTTCTTCTCGAGGGAAGATATGGCACTTTTAACCTGTTCTTTTGGTTCTTTGAACTTATCGCTTTTGTAATCCCAGCCGTCTCTAACATATTTAATGATTCCCAGGATCATATTTCTCATGCTCTCATCGTCTAGGACGGAAAGTGGAACGTAGTAGTCTCCAATTCTATCCTTCACCTCTCCGAGGATGAACATATGAGGAAAGTCCCTTTCATCGGCAACGCCAATTGCATAAATGAACCCTATTGGAAAATTCTTCAATGTACTTTTTCTAAGGGCCTGAACAAATGTCCTTTCATAGTCTGACTCTACTAAAATATTTTTGAGTCGATGAGCCTCATCGATACAGAAAATTAATGGTTTTCCTTCTACGCCAAGGAAGAATTCGCCAACTGTTTCAAGAATTTTTGTTGCGGTAGTTATCGAAATCTGGTTCGCGTTCACGCCAATTTTTCCTCTCTCTTTCACATAGTCCCCAGTAAGCCAACTCCAAGCCACATTGAGCGTTTCTCCGGATGCCATTGCAAGGACATTTTGACAAAGATGTTTAAAGTCCTCCTCTTCAACTGAATCGAACCCTGCCTTCACAGCTGCAACTTTCCTAACCATGCTTACAAGTCTTTCTTTCCCGATCTTATTCATGAGTAAGCCATAGAAATCCAAGAAGCTCGATTTTGAAGGAAATTCGGGGCATTCGACGAATATAGGAGTGGAGTATTTTATTAGCAATGTGTTAAGAAAGTGAAATAATGTTTGCGTCTTGCCTAACCCCCAATCTCCAAAAAGTACTATCTTAGGCGGAATCGAGGCTTTCAAACTTTTTAGGATGATCGATTCTAAAGACGCCTCTATGTCTTCTCTTCCAAAATAACAAATCCAGTCAGTTTCCGGATTTAGCGCAAAATTGGGATTCTCAAGATGAAATCTCTTTTGCATTTCGCCATAAATTCCCATAGGCCTACCTCTTTATATTATGTCGTTTTTCCATAATATCTTTTTTTCCATTTAATTTTCTTCAAATCGTAAGAAGAAGAAATTAGGTCTTCGATTAGGGAGTAGTAACGATCAGTTACTCCTTTGATGAGAACACCGACCTCTACATTATCAAATTGAGCAGCTCTCGTTAAATTCGCTGATCCAACAATTGCCAGACTTTTCCGTCTGTCTTTCATCTTACAAACCAAAACTTTCGCATGGATGTTTTCATTGGTATAAACTTCAGCCCCGGATTTCTCCAATAATTCTAAGGCTTCCCTGTGCCATGTTTCGATTGGTTCTCTTGTTATCACCAACGTTCTAAGGTTTTGCTCTCTTATCTTTTCGCAAACTTGTCGAAAAAGTAAGCCCCGACTATCTAAGGGCGCAATCCAGGGCGATATAATCACAAGACGATCTACTCGCTCTACATTCGGCAAGAAACACCTCTTAAAAAAATATCCAGGTATGTCTTCTTTTAGGATTTCCAAAGGTTTCGATGGAATTAACATATTCAACTCTTCGAGTAATGTGAACCATGTTTTTCCCACAGGAGTAAGACCACTTTTTCGGTATAAGGCACCTACCTTTCGAAGTAAAAAAATAATGTCTTTTACTACTACTTCCCAGTCTTCTTTCTTATCAAATTTCCTCTCTAAAACCAACGGGAGTTTTTCAACGTTGGCTATTTTAGAGTAGAGTTCATCCATAACGTCATAGACATACCTTTGCCCCAATACTTCACTTCTAAGAAGAGTTTGGTCATCAATGCGAATTCTCACCGGTTGTAATGACAGACGCTTCACCCCCTCGTCTTCATGCTAATTCTTATTAATTCATTAACATAACATTTACTATGGTGATCGACTTAAATGGAAAGCGGTGAGGTCGAATACCCTCATCTTTTTTTACGAACGTGGCCTTTTACCAGAGTTCCAGATGAGGAATTCTGCAAAATTTGGGCGGACAGAAATAAGCTTAAAGAAGAAATTGAATCGACTTTTAATCACGTTATCAAAAGGAAACTCTCTCAAATTTGTATATTTTGGGCATGGTATGGAGCTGGGAAGACCCACTCACTAATGCATTACGAATGGAAACTGAATCAGGCTGGAGACGCATACGCTGTTTTCACAGAATTTCCACAAAACCCCAAGAAGTTCTTAGATCTTTATGCTGCTTTCTCCGAAAACTTAGACTTTGAAAGGCTACGTGAAATCTTGGTGAGAGTATTTGAGTATTTGGGCAAGAAATTTAAAGAAAACGAGAAAAAAAAGATTTTTCGCGAAGAAGTTGCTAAAAAATGGAGAGATTTTGCCAATGCTGCGGAAAAACTCGCATATGGAAATGATAATCAAAAAGAAACAGCAGAAGATTGGATGAAGTTAGTAAACCTGAAAAAGAGAGAAAGAGAAACTATCGATGTATCTAACAATGTAATTACTGACGATGACGCGATCAAACTGGTCTCGTGTATTACAAGGTCCATCACGTTTAAGGCAGAAGAACTGAGGTCACCTAAGATGCTAATTTGGATGATTGACGAATTTAACCGAATAGATGACGTAAGGAGAGAAGACTATAAGTTAGCCATACGGCTAGGGTTGCAGAAGGTTTTCGACCGCACATCCAAGAATTTCTGTTTTGCTTTCGCTTGTAGCACAAGGTCCATAGACGATGTGAATACTATCTTGGGCGATGCGCTTAGAGACAGACTTTCAGTAGGTGCTCTTCCCCTGCGAATCGAGCCTCTTCGCATGAGCGAGGCCGAAGAGTTCATAATGGAACTCCTTGAAAAATTCAGGCCAGCACGAGCCAAGGCGCCGGATGAATACTTCCCTTTCACGATTGAATCGGTGAGATACGTCCTTTCACATATGCTAACAAATAACGTGCCCCTCACGCCAAGAAAAGTTATGGATTTTCACGAATTTGTTCTGCATGATGGAGAGGAGCAAATCAAAAGAAGAGAAATTGAAGTTGTAACACCAGAATTTGCAGGTAAATGCTTTGATAAGATCCCAAAGGAGTACTACAAAATATAAACAAGATCAACTATTGGTGACCAACTGGTGCCCTCTACTTGGATGCAATGAGTAGAAGTTCTGTGACTAATTATCCATCTTACTTTCGATACGGATTTCTTCCCTCTCAGCCCGGTATAAGGGGTAGAAGACATCCGTTGGAGTTCTGAATCTTTGACATTTATTACAATTTTATTTGGTGAGTAGGAAGGTTCTGCGTTGGTTTTGCACTCTACCCCGTACAGGAAGAAGATATTGTACAGCAATTTTCGAGCATTGTACTCGTTTAAGAATGTTTCAAAACTCGTATACTGACCTTCTTTTTGACCTAACACTTCCATTAGCCCTTTAACGTAAGATTGATACAATTTCAAGTCGGCACGAACTGCCAATGGTGCTTCTCTAGCGTCTCCCAGAACGGATTTTATTATGCTTGATAATCGCTGGGATTTTATTATTAGCCAACTCCAAGGTGATCTTCTATTTCCCACGAGAGGACCGTGCTCTAATGTAATTTCATTTTTTTTCGAGTCCTCTAGAGAAAAAGTTTTTCTCTCCACTGTACGCACAACACTATCGATTTTTTCTATCGGAATTTTTACAACGACTCTATCTTGATCTAGGGCAACTCTCCTGTAAACAACACCTAGAAGAAAAGCCATGTCCACGGAAAAAAAATTATCCTCTTTGTAGGACCATTTCTCCCAGACATATGCAGGATTACTTATGACCCTCAACTTATCCATCCTGTCGATTTCTTCGATCTTACAAAATCTTCTATCAATGCTTTGGGTGCAGAGAATAGTATCATGAGGAGCATGTATTTCTGTAAAATCGCTGATTATTTGGTTGCAATCTGTTAGTCCACGACCTATGGGACGTTGAACCACCTTTCGCCAGCATATATCGCCTGACATGTCGACACCTAAGATTAAATCATTAATGTCCAGTTCGTAGGGCTTTTTTAATCCTTTGTCAGTCCAAAACATACTATCGTTATTTGCCCAGATTTCTATTGGCACTCTACACACTCCCTTTAGAGTCTTTATAGAACCCTTCAATGATGCGATAATAGTTTCTGATACTTACTTCAGTCACTCCTGAAACTATAGATAATTCCGTCTGGGTGATCCATGGAGAACCATATTTCGCAATTTCTCTAAGAATATTGACGGCGGCATAGATGGTCGCGGCAGCAAGTGTTGAGGGCCTTTTACCTGTAATGAATCTTTGTGGAACGCATGAAAAAACCTCTAAACTGGTTTGCATCAAAATTCTCTTTTCCTCATTGGAAAGTTTCAGGCCATTAACAAACCTTTCAATGTAATGCTTGTGTTCTGGAAAATGGTGTAATGGCATCTCTAATTCCTGTGCAATAACTTTCTCAGCAGTGAGTATATCATGCTCCGAAATGCCCCCAACATCCAAAATTTCGAGGTGTCTTAGTACTTCAGCAACTGAAACGGATACATTCCGCTTTCTTAATGATAAAACAAAACAACCCATAGCTAACTTATCTAAATCACGTCCTCTCAATATCCCTTTTTCGATGCACAACTGCAAGACCTTGCAGGAATCATTAATCACGTCTGTCTTGTTTTCTAAACTCATTTGGTTGACTAAGAATTCGAATATAGTTGCAGAGTGCTCTATATACTCTCTTTCTCTTTCAATCTTGTGTCTCTTTTCGAGAACTTCCCTGTATCCGGGAACGTAATATATGAATATGCACCTACGATATTCTGAAATATATCCCCCAACCATCACGTTCAGTTGTCCAAGGTAGACTAGGTGACGAAGAAAATAAGACGCCTCGTTTAACTCAACACCGAGGCCACGAGATGCAAGTGTTGCGTTAGCGTATTTGTTCTTTCCGAGGTAGCGTGTCAGATTGTCAAGGTAATCCTCGATCATGGACCTTTTTTTATTCAAAAAATAGAAGTATGCTATCTTGTTTTTGGATGTTAGAAAAGGCAAACGCCCAGCTTCGCCTCTACAAACCAGCATATTAAGAACCAATCGAACCTCCCCAATACTTACATCCGCCACTCTATCTCTCGAGTACTCAATGAGTTCAGGCGTTACAACTGCTAGTCTCCGTTCAAGAAATGATACAATTCCGGTACTCAATGTCTCTATTTGTTTCTTAACTCGATCTTTGTCTTCTGGTAAACAATACAGTTTTCTAACTATGCTTCCTAAACTCAGATCTACCGCTGACACTCTTCCGATAGACTGGAGATAGTATAAGCGGTCTCTTGCGCGTTCCTTGCTTAAACCATAACGCTTATGAACGAGCGAACAGACTTCGCCAAGCGTTTGCCCTGGTAGTTCACCAAGCGCCTCTAGTATCCACTCAGAGAGAACCCTTTTTTCTGGTTTTGGAGACATTTTTTCGACTGGCAAGGTTGATGTTCTAGTCTGAGGAAAGATGTTCCACTCATCAGAGGTTACTGCCTTTTTTTGCTTAAAAACCATGCATTTAGTTGCCCATACTGAGCTAACGTACTCAGGTATTACACGGTTTCTAATACAAGAGTACTTCTCATTACTGCGAATAAGATGTTCACAACGAGCGCAAGGCGTGCTAGTAACGTGGATAAAGGCCTTTTGTTTTTCGGACATTCGCGCGCGCTTTTTCAATTCGGATTGAGTTGGAATTTTCTGTAGGCTCCGTAATTCGGCCATGTTATAATCCTCCTTGCGCTTGCGATGGTTTGATGAACCTCGGTGCACGAGATTTAGCTCTTTAAGTGTGCCCTTTGTTAATCTTCCCTCTTCAGTGATCCTCAAACCTTTCAGATATACAACCTTTCGCAAAAATGCTGGACGTGCATCAGGAAATTTACTTTTTACGTCTTCAAATGTTTTGCAGTCAGAAATGTCGTATTTTGCCAAAATGTAAGTATAATAGGACATGATACATCCGCATACTCATATGTCGAAAATCACTGATTTATGATTTATGTATTGTTAGTCTATTTTCTTCAGTATTGACTCAAAATTGAGAAAAATCCTTCCTAAACTATGAACCCTTGTGGAAAGCATAAAGATGTAACAACAAACGTCTCCAATCCCCATTTATGTGGGTATTTATTTCTCGTTCACAAAGGTTAATTTGGTGAGTGATTCAGATTGATTCTGTCTGTTTCCTTGCTTAGATCGCTTGGAGAATATGCCCGTGAAGAAGGTTAGAGTTGAACCTGGAGAAGAATCGGAGGCGCAGGAGGAAGAAGAAAAATATTGTTGCGAAGTCTGCGGAAAACCGATTTCTGAGGATGAATACGAATCTTATGAAGGGAAATGCTGGGAATGCTGGGACGACCAAATGACCGAAGAATGCGAATTCGAAGAAGGCATAATCTAAACGGAATAAGAAACAGTTTGGAAATGTGAACACGAAATGGTCAAGTGCACAGATTGCGGAAAGGAAATCCCCGAAGGCCACGACTTATCCTGTGACATGTGTGGAGCACCCCTCTGCGAAGAATGCGGAACCACGGGACTATGTTCTACGTGCGCCGAACTCTGGGAATCAGAAATAGATTTAGAAGACATGGAAACAGAAGAAGAAGAATAGCAAAAACAAAAAAGATGGGGATTTGCGGGGGATAACACCACTAATCGCTAAAAGCGGTTTTTAACTAGGATGTTCCGACCAGAAGGAAAAATTATCAAGTAAGAAGGTTAACTGGTGCCTATCTGGTCCTCCTTACGGATCTCTTTTGCAAGCTCTTCAATTCCTTTTCTATATTCAACATGAGGGTTTTCGGCATAGAACACTGGAATTTTCACTTTTTCGATGGAAGCAAAGGTATAAAATATAAAGTAACACTTCCTACTTCTATCTTGGTGTTGGTGGTGAGTTCAAAAAAACAGCTTATAGATTCAAAACCAGATGAAGTTCAGATAATCTTCGACTACGCATTATCCTTAGCGACCAATATGAACGAATTAATAATTGCCGCTGTGTTCGGTATCTTTGGTGTCTTAGTGCTTCTACAATCAACTAGACCTCTCAGTCTCGAATGGATATTCCTGACCGTTGTATATTATGGTCTCGTTGGATTAGGTGTGTGGCTCTATGGACGCAGCCAAGTAGTCAGCTCTATGGTTTATGCATGCATGCACGGCATGGAAGATCAGAATGTAAGGGTGAAACCGTTGGTAAGGGAGGAGATATATAGAGCTGTCTACGAGGGAGCGAGCAAGTGGACTCCAATAGGTCGATTTATGTTAAAGTATTTTAAAATCTATGAAACATATTTGTGGGCATGGAAGTTTTGGGTTCCAGTTTCGTTTCTGGTAGTAGTTCTTATGTGGATCTCTGTTACTTCAAACTGACGAAAAAAGCAGCCTCCGGTTCTACGGACGTCATGACTTTTCTCCTAATCTTGATAGTTTCTGGTACTCTAGCAGAGATATTCATGAAGTTCATCAGGAATCGATTTCTGCGGTGTTGACCTAGAAAATACTTTGAGACTTCCTCTGGAAAACATCCAGAACTAAAAGTTGATTCTGATTCTGGTTCAGCCTATTTCGAAATTAACTTCAATCTAGGATTACAAGGAAATGAACCTCATTTTGCGATATTTATAAAGCGTCTTACCAAGAAATAAGCTAAATTATGGTATTTAAATCAATATTGGTTTGTCTTTAAGGGTTCATATGGGGAATTAAGTTGAATTTTAATTCTGTGTATAGAAAAAAGAGGGGGAATTTGCGGGGGATATCTCCACTTCCGGTCGAAAATACCTCACCCCGACCACTTTCGATGTCTTGGAACTAATTTACATTTTCTAGTTACAATAGTTAGGCCCATATATTCCGAGCGGGAGAAACATTTTTCAGCAGAGAGATGACGTAGTATTCGTTTGATTTAATCCTTCACTTCAATACTTTCAACCTTTTTCATCCAAGGAATCTTAGGCATTTCTTCTGAAAGCGCCTCAAATATTTCTTTCTTAATTTGTTCGTTTGGTACTTCCCTACCCTCTTCGACAAGCTGAATTACTATGACAGCTTTTTTCCCACTTTCCTTTAACTTCCGCAAACTTTATCACTTCAGGTTATTCGCTAGCTTCAAAATATGGCTGAGCAGGGTTAAAAGGTTTACTTAACTATACCAAGTACAATTCGTTATGCTTTGTCTTTATGAGTGGTTCTTTCCCAAAGTAGTTTCACAATTCAGAAAGGGCTTGATTTTGATGAAGATGAAGGCTGTTTTAGAACTCAGCAACATTCGGGTCATGCTTTACCTGCTTGAAAGAGGGAGTGCTAGATATTCAGAATTACTGAAAGATGTTGGCTTGAGTAGGGGTGCTTTAGCTCTTGCGTTGAGGGATTTACAGGATGATGAATTGATTGAAAGAAAGGTTGAAGTGACCAGACCGATTCAAACAACATACTCACTAACGGCTAAAGGAGAGGAGATTGTCAAACATTTAGAAGGCATAAAGAAATTGATTTCTTAAAAATAACTGATATGGGTGATGGATTGCGTAAGCCATATTTAATGCTGCTATTTAAACTAGCCTAGGAGATTTGGATATGTGTAAAATACTGGGATATGGGGAAGATGCCTTTACTTTATGGGTATTAAAACACCGCATAGCCGACATTTTAGAAGCGTTTCAAGACCAAACTACTCCATCAGATTGTCTTATTTTCTTTCGTCCCAGTTTCGGTAGAAGTGGTGGAGAGGGAAGCGCAGAATTTGGAGAATTCGATGCAATACTTGCTTCTTCAAAAAACGTATATCTGATAGAGAGCAAGTGGGATAATTTTTCAGATTTCACCGACGAGAAAGTCACTATCAAATCAGTTCAGAAGATGCGACATCGCATTTTCCGATGGTACTTAACACGGTGGGATCCAAACTATTCTAATGACTGGGAAGGTTTCGTGCGGGACCATATCTCTGATTTCCAGAAGACGTTTCGCGGAAAGAAAATTGCTCCAAGCGGTAGTTTGTTGGCAACGAATCTACAGTTCATTTTAACCATGTTGCAAAAGCATTGTGGAAAACTTTCATCTGAACGTAATATCAAAAATGTGTTGTTGTTCTTTTATAATAGAAACAGGTCCACACCTCCAATCAAGATTAGTCGGGATTTCAATTTGGTAAGTATTGATTACAGCCAAGAGATTGTGGGTGCTTTCATCACTTTAGATCAGAAAACATAACAGAGTGTCCGTGCATGAACAAAAACTGGGTCACCAGAGTAGGAGTGGGGAAACGAGCTTACTACTCTCTCACAGCTCGGGGAGACGCCGCAATAAAGAGATATGAAAAATCAGGTAGCGCAACAAATTATTAACGCAAATTTATGTTAACAATATATAAAGAAAGAGGGATAGTTAACAGGTCTACTCAATATCAACAGAAAATGGGGGATTTTTGGAGACATCTTCACTGTGGGGAGGGTTAACCGAATCTGCGACACATAAATGCCTTTGCGATATTGCTAGTTGTGGATTGACCTGACATTCTGCCTCAGCCGCAGTAATCATGCCCATTGCTGTTCCGGCGTGGCTAAAACATTTTCCTCTCCACTCATGATATCTTCTTTTGTTGACCCCCAAGCTTTGTACATGAAATCAGTGAGAGCCCAGCGCTGGCGCTTTCCACCTCTCTTCTCCGCCGCGGTCTGATCAATGTGCTTCCGTAATCGATTATTCATTCGGCATAGCCGACGAGATACGTGCCAAGGCTTAAGCTTGTACTCTTTTAAGGCGTTAGCCAGGTCGCGTGGCAGCATACCTTCTTGTCCCGCATGACGAAGAGCATCTAATA
>Ga0315312_1000122_pt1 | contig 127534 bp, 100 predicted proteins | sample TDP7_MG_FD_203629 | JGI IMG/M metagenome (GOLD analysis project Ga0315312, IMG submission 203629) | Freshwater sediment microbial communities from Lake Towuti, South Sulawesi, Indonesia - TDP7 | ecosystem: Environmental > Aquatic > Freshwater > Lake > Sediment | place: Indonesia: South...
CATTGAGGTTCCTCACAGGGTTAAATAATGTGGCACTCTTGATACCGAAAGGCAAGAGAAACAGAGAAAACAAATTAAACCTAAATGAAGGAACTATATTATGTCTACTCGACGCGAGCAGAAAAACCCTACCAATGCTACTGTGCATAGTAGCTTTCTACGTAGCACCAGACAGCAGGACAAGCATATTTCCCGGCGTGACTTTTTAGGTGGAGCGGCCGCTGCTGCTTCGGTCCTTACCGTTGTCCCGCGCCACGTCCTGGGCGGCACCGGCCATATCCCGCCGAGCGAAAAGCTAAATATTGCCGCCGTCGGCATCGGTGGTATGGGCAAGAATAATCTCAGCCAGGTCGAAAGTGAAAATATAGTTGCACTCTGTGATGTGGACGATGGTTTTGCGGCTCCGGTTTACGACAAGTACCCAAAGGCCAAGAGATACAAGGATTTCCGCAAGATGTTCGAAAAGCAAAAAGACATCGATGCGGTGATAGTGGCGACGCCCGACCATACCCATGCCATAGTTGCAATGATGGCGATTAAGGCAGGCAAGCACGTCTACGTCCAAAAGCCGATGACCCACACCGTTTACGAAGCTCGTAAGCTGACTGAGGCGGCCCGCGAGGCCAAAGTTATGACCCAGATGGGCAACCAGGGCCGCTCGGGCGAAGGAGTGCGCTTAGTATGCGAGTGGATTTGGGACGGGGCAATTGGCCCTGTTCACGAGGTCCACGCATGGACCGATAGGCCCACGTGGCTTCAGGGTGTTGACCGACCTAAGGGCGAAGACCCGATACCTCCGGGTCTCGACTGGGACCTGTGGCTTGGCCCAGCCCCATATCGGCCCTATGTCGGCTTCCGTTACCCCTTCGGCAGGCCGGAGTTTAAACAGTACCGCAACGTATATCATCCGCATGACTGGCGCGGCTTTTGGGATTTCGGAGGGGGCGCAATAGGTGACATGTTCTGCCACATAGTCGATCCGGCCTTCTGGTCGCTCAAGCTAAAATACCCTACTGCCGTGGAGGCCAGCCATTCAAACTATATGGACGGAATGCTGGGCACACCCGAAATTAAAGACACTTATCCCGTGGCCTCGATAATCCGCTTTGAGTTCCCTGCACGCGGTGATATGCCTGCGGTCAAGCTTATCTGGCACGACGGTGGATTGAAACCACCTTGGCCGGCAGAACTGGAACCTGGCCGAAAGCTCCAAAGAGGCATGAGCATAATATTTATCGGCGAGAAAGGCACGCTGGTTGCCGGTGAGACCGGCGATAGTCCACGCCTGATACCTGAATCGAAGATGAAGGCCTACAAACTGCCGCCTAAGACAATCCCCAGAGTCGGTCAAGGTGAAGGTGGAGACAAGGACCATGAGATGGATTGGGTCAGGTCCTGCAAGGATGGCAAGCCCGCCTGCTCGAACTTTGACCAGTCCGGACCCTTGACCGAAGCTGCCCTTTTGGGCAATATTGCCCTGCGTATGGCAGAGCAGAAGCTGGAGTGGGACGGCGAGAATATGAAATTTACCAATAATGCAGAGGCCAACAAGTACCTGCACAAAGAGTATCGCAAGGGATGGACCTTGGATGTATAGTTACTAAAGGTTCTTCAATAATTAACACGACAATATTTAGGAGATTGAAGATGTATAAAAGAACTATCACGGCGGTTTTACTAACAGCAATGGTTGTCTGTTTGAGCTCTTATGCAGGCGCTAAAAAGGTTTATCCCAAATGGAAGCTGGCTGTGCAGTCCTACTCGTTTAAGAAGTTTACATTTTTTGAGGGCATTGAGAAAACGGCGCAGCTTGGACTGTGCTGCATTGAAGGTTCCGGTGGTCGCAAGATTACCCCAGAAATTCAGAATATAGAGTTTGCACAGTTGAAAGAGGACGGCGAAGAGTTTAAGCAAGCGCGGGAGGCGGTTAAGAAGAAGCTGAAAGATTCCGGCATAAAGCTGGTCAGCTACGGCGTGGTCGGCCTGCCCAACGACGAGGCTGAATGCCGCAAGGTCTTTGATTTCGCCAAGGAAATGGGCTTTGACGTAATAATCGCCGAGCCTCCCACCGATGCGCTGGATCTGATAGAGAGATTGTGCAAGCAGTACAATATAAAGGTGGCATTGCACAACCATCCGATGCCTTCTTTGTATTGGCACCCCAACTTGGTCTTAGAGGCCTTGAAAGGTCGCAGCGAGCTGATGGGCGTCTGTGCCGATACCGGCCACTGGATGCGCTGTGGTATCAATCCGGTTTGGGCCTTAGAGAAACTCGAAGGCCGTATTATCTGCCTGCACCTAAAAGACCTAAACGACTACGGCGAGGTTGAGACCCATGATGTGCCCTGGGGTACGGGCAAGGGCAAGGTAAAAGAAGTCCTGGAAGAACTCAACCGTCAGAAATTCAAAGGCATAATCGCAATTGAATATGAGTACAATTGGGATGATTCTATGCCTGACATAAAGCAGTGCATAGATTACTTCAACAAAGTGGTCAGCGAGCTGCCGCAAGAAGAACCTGAAAGAAAATAAATCAGGCATTTAATACTACAGCTCAAATAATCTTTGTAACAATGCTATGGAAAAATCCGAAGCACGAAATTCCTGAAAAGGAACATGGGAGCAGAGGCACAAAGGCACAGAGTAATTGTAATTTTGGATTCACTTTGTGCCCATGTTTCTTTGCCCCTTTGTGCCTTATGTAAATTTGTTTCGTATTTCGATACTTGTCTGACGACAGTCAAGATTCGGATTTCGGATTTAACTCCATATAAACAAATGGCTTATATCCAACACAGTAGAACTTTAGTTGCGCTGTAGAATTAATTACCTGGTTTAGTTTATTTGCTCTTTTAAGGCCGATAGCCTTGAAAAAAAATCGCGACGTGTGTTTGGAATCGACCGTATGTTTTTGCTGCCGGTATTCTTTTTCTATTTCCATTTGGCTCGGTGCGCATCCTATTCGGTTGAAGCGGCCATATCAGCCGAATACCCAAGCTACCGCAGCTAAAGGCGGCGCCGTGCCCCGTGACTGGTTTATCGAGCGACGAGACACTCCGCAGGACGCCTAACGGCGGAGCGACGGGTTTGCTCGCGGGTTAAGAAGCGATACCGATTTGCAGGGCGTCTTTTTTTGATTTTTACTTTTTAATTTTCACTTTTTACTTTTAATATATCACTATGCTGGAAAAAGGGCTTGTCCAGATTTATACCGGAGATGGCAAGGGCAAAACCACCGCTGCGTTTGGCCTGGGGTTGCGTGCAGCCGGCCAGGGAAACAAGGTCCTGATTTATCAGTTTTTGAAGCCGCCGTCTCTTGATATTGGTGAGCGTTTCGCACTGCAATTGGGCGCCGTCAGGGTCAGGGTCGAAGCGCTTGATATGCCCTGGGATATGTCTAAATCTTTGGAAGATGAAAAGTCCGTCGCCAGGATGCGGGCTGCAATCGGCGAAGTCCTCGAGAGAATCACCCAAACCGCGGAGAAAAGATTTTACGATGTGCTGATACTCGATGAGATTGTACTTTGCCTTTCAAAAGGCTTAGCTAAATTGGAAGATGTCAAAAAAATTATCGACAGAAGAGACCCTGCTGTCGAAATTGTTCTGACCGGCCGGGGTGCAACCAAAGAGCTAATAGAGCTGGCTGATTTGGTAACGGAAATGAAAAGTATCAAGCATCCATTTGATAAAGGCCAGCCTGCCAGACGAGGCATTGAATATTAGCAAATAGCATATAAAAAAACTCAAAACGCAAAGCGAAAAATCATAGCGCAAAACTTAAAATTAAATCGGTTTAATTTTGAATATAGTTTTTCACTTTTAGATTTAAGTTTTTAGCTTTTTTGACAGGAGCTTTAGCTATGGCCACAAGTGTTGCTGCGATTATTTGTGCCGCTGGAACCAGCAGCCGGTTCGGCGGAAAAAGAAAAAAAGCATTCGTTGATGTGGGCGGCCGCGCGGTCTTTCTGCGAAGCGTCGAGATTTTCGCCAACCGCGGCGACGTAAAACAGGTGTTGTTGGGAATTGCAGCCGAGGACGAGGAGCTGGTGAACGTTAAATGGGGGCCTAACCTGAAGTTCTTTGACGTTAAAATTTTTTTTGGGGGCAATGCGCGTTTTGACACCGTCAGTAAGGGCCTCGAACTTGTCAAAGATGGTATTGAACTTATTGCCGTCCACGACGCTTCTCGATGCTGTGTAACGGCGGAATTGATTGACAAGGTGATTACCGCCGCTGCTAAGAGCGGTGCGGCCATACCGGCCTGCCCGGTTGCGTCGACCATAAAGCAGGTGAAGGACGATACGATAGTCCGAACCGTTGACAGAGCAGGTCTCTACGAGGCTCAAACGCCGCAGGTCTTCGAGGCGGCCCTGCTTAAGAAGGCATACGAAAACCTCAAAAATCTGCACCAAAACAAAATCAGCGATGATTCGCAGCTCATCGAAGCGTTAGGCCATAAAGTGTCAATTGTGGAGGCGGACTCTTCGAATATCAAGATTACCCGGCAAAGTGACATTGCAGTCGCCGAGGCCATTCTCAAATCCCGGCCCAAGCCCAAGCCGGAGGGCCCCATAGGGCCTTACATTGAGGCCCAATGGTAAATTTTTGTATTGCCCGCCGCCAATACTCACCCCCACTCTTGCTTTCGCCTGCCCCCGTGGTTCCCGCGAAGTGGGGCGGCGGGCAGAAAGCACGGGGGCGGGGACTGGCATTGTGCGTATATCGGACTGCGTATTGTGGAAAAAATTAGAAGGCGTAGAGGCCTGCGCTCATTATCTTTAAGAAGTTTACAATGATGTAATAAATCATCAAAAGACAGATGAGACAATATATCAATCGCGGCAGCCAGCGTGCAAACTCGGTGAACCAGAACTCGGCGGCTTCGGCGTTGCCATCGGCGAGGCGTTTTGTAACATCGTCGAGCTTGCCGGTTTCTTCGCCAACCCGCCAGATTTCCAGAAAATCCTTCGGCAATTTCGGGGGAAATCCGTCAGAGACAGGGTTGCCGGCTTTTGCACTTACGGCAGCGGGTTTGACCAGGTCAGTTACAACGGCATTACCGGCGGCCGAGGCTGCCCTTTCGGCGCAATCGGTGATGGGAACGCCGGCCTTTATGAGCATGTGGAGAATACCCAGCAGTAACGGCTGAGGGCGAGCTTGTAAACGGCGCGGCCCAGCAGAGGTATTTTCAGCGTCAGGTGGTCGAGCAGTCTGCGAAAAAGGCCGGTCTTCGGCGTCATACGAAGAAGAACGAAGATTATCGCCGCAGGTATGTAAAACAGTAAAAGGATTCTTACTGCGGAGAAAAGATAGGGTTTTATTTGCCATTCGCCCAGGACGAAACCCGGGAACGGGGCGATAAACGCAGTCGCGTGAATTAGAAGAACGGGCAGAGTCATTCCTGAGAGTAACTTTTTTCCGAACCGGCCGGAGAATTCGTGCCATTGAGATAAGAGTTTGAACGATTCAGGCAGGTTGCCGGATGTTTCAGCGGCTTGGATAAGCAATACGTCCAGCGGGTTAAATATGTTGGGGCTTTTGGTCATTGTCTCTGCCAGTGTATCGCCTTTTGAAGCGGACTCGGCCAGTTTGAGAAAAGCCGCTCGCAGGTGCGGACTTAAGCCGGAGCTGACGGTATTGAGCGAACGCAGCAGCGGTACGCCGGCATCGAGCATAATCGAAAGATTGTGATAGGCCAAAGCAAGATTGTTTGCCACTGTTTATTCCTTTAAATTATTTTGCAAAAGTTAGTTTCCGGCAAGCTGAAGGTCAGGCTTTGTGGTCTTAAGAATAACTGAATCGACCGATAACGGCAAGATACATTTGTATCGCATTGAGTATTATCGCTTGGCAGATAGCAATGGGGCGGGATTTTTCGATTTATGATTTGAAGTTTGGGGGTAGTCCGCAGCTTTTTCGGACACAGCAGCGCAGAAACGATTATTGATTATTTAAGGCTGACAGCGTATAGTGAATATCAAACGGAAAGACCGACAGGCAGCAAAATTTGATTCGAGGTGCAATATGAACGTACTGTTAATCGGCAATGGCGGACGCGAGCACGCAATCGCCTGGAAATTGGCTCAATCAAGAGACTTAGGCGAACTCTATATCGCTCCTGGTAATCCAGGCACAGCAAAGTGCGGCCAGAATATTGCTATTAGCGCTGATGATACCGATAAGCTTCTGAGCTTTGCACGTCAGAATGATGTGGGCCTTGTGGTAGTCGGGCCGGAGGACCCGCTTGCAGCGGGGGTGGTCGATGCGTTTGAGGCTGCCGGTATAAAGGCGTTCGGGCCAAGTGCCGATGCCGCACAGCTTGAGGCCGACAAGGCATTTGCAAAGCAACTGATGCGCTCCAGCTCGGTCTCCACCGCTGAGGGCAGAGTCTTCGATAGATTCAGCGATGCCAAAGCATATATCGCAAGCAGGGACGAAGCGGTGGTGGTAAAGGCCGCGGGCCTTGCCAAGGGCAAAGGCGTTTTTGTCTGCGACGACCCAGCCGATGGGATTTTAGCGGCTGAAAAAATAATGTGCGACAAAATATTCGGCGCAGCAGGTAATAAAATCGTCGTTGAAGACAAGCTGCTCGGCGAAGAGGCTTCGATACTGGCCTTTGTGGACGGGCGAAATATCTATATTATGGAATCGTCGCAAGACCATAAGCCCATCGGTGATGGTGACACGGGACCCAACACCGGCGGAATGGGCGCTTACAGTCCTGCCCCGGTGGTTACTGACGATTTGATGAATCAGATTACGCGTGAAATTCTTGTGCCGGTGGTCGATGGTATGAATCGCAACGGTACGCCGTATAAAGGTGTGCTGTACGCAGGGCTTATGATTACCGGCGGCGGGCCGAGGGTTCTGGAATTTAACGTCCGTTTTGGCGACCCTGAGACTCAGCCGATTCTTATGCGCCTAAAAAGCGACCTGTTGCAAGTTTGTCTGGCGGTCTGTGACGGCACTTTGGACCAGATTTCCCTCGAATGGGACCCGCGGCCGGCCGTTTGTGTGGTGATGGCTGCCGGCGGTTATCCGGGCGATTATGAAAAGGGCAAGAAGGTAACCGGCCTGGAAGAGGCCGAAAGTATCCAGGATGTTATTGTATTCCACGCAGGCACCAAAAGTAAGAATGGAGATATTGTTACCAACGGCGGCAGAGTGCTCGGCGTCACTGCTCTGGGCCGGACAATCGACGATGCGAAGGCAAAGGCTTACAGAGCTGTGGACAAAATAAAGTTCGACGGTGCTTATTGCCGTCGAGACATTGCGGACAAGGCGATAGCGAAGAGCAAAAACCTCGTGACTCGTGCCTCGTGACTCGTTTATCGAGGGGCGAGCCGTGAGCGACGGGTTTGTTTTAAGAGGCTGTAACAAAATGAACTCTGAAATTGCTCGATGGGTCTGGATTCCCGCTTTCGCGGGAATGACAGATGGGCAAAGTTCTTTTTGTTAGATGTTCTAAGTTTTTAGCTTTTTGACAGGAGCCGGGCTTGAGCAAATATTTTGCACTATCCTTTCTGCTTATTAGGCCAAGGTGCCTTTGGTTTTTGGTTTGACAGGATGTTGATAAATTTAAACAAATCTGTCATAGTTGCACATGCCGGGAGAATTTGCCGCTGGCTTTTTGCAGGTTTGGCTTTGGCTGCCGTTCTGTGGTTGGTTTTGATTCTGGGTGGCCGAAGTCTGTGCCGCAACGCCATAAGACAGATTGCCGAGTTGACCAACACGAAGATAAAAGCCGAATCGGTCGATTTCCACACTAATGGCTCAGTCTTCATCGGAAATCTTGTAATCAGCCCATACGAAACGCGAAGCGACCGTGACATCATACTCAAGGCTAAAAAGGTACATGCACGCTTTAGTCTAAGCAGCTTATTGTTATTGCGGCCCAAGCTGAAAGAGATAGATGTCAATGATTTTGTTTTCAATGCCCAATACAATTTGGACACGGGCTGGTGGAATTTATCTGCGCTTAAAATCATGCCTTCTAAACGCGGCCCCCGCGGGCTGCCCAGTATTAACCTCAAAGCAGGAACACTGCAATATAGTAAGGTCTCAAATGGACAGGTAAAAGCTGCCGTCTCAGTACCTATTAATGCGAGATTTGAATTCGATGAAAAATCACAGGAAGGCTACACCTTCAGTATGACCACAGCTACGATGGGCCGCGGTCTTGGAAACAGCTACCTGACCGGATTTTGGAAACCGGGCTGTGTTACGGTTGCTGGAGGAATTGCGTCCACGGATATGCCCGAGCTGGAGATGGTATGGGTCGTGGATGTCTTGGCTGCCGAGTTGAAGTATGACCAGAGCAATACTTTTTCATTGAAGCTAAGGGCAAAGGATTTGCAATCTAAACGAAGTCTCGCACTGGATAAATTCGCATTAGTCGGGCCTGCTTTTTTGGAAAAGTCCAGCCTGTTTGCCGCTTTGCAAAGTTTTTCCAACCGATATCGTCCGTGGGGACAGATAGATATTGACCTCGAAGCATCCGGCAATTTGAACAAGATAAACGAAAGTAAGCTGGCCGGCAAAGTTTATTGTAAGGACGTTGCGTTTTGCGACTACAAGTTCCCATACGCGGTAGAGCATGTGGTTGGCCAGATTGATTTTACCGAAAATAATGTGGCACTGAACAATCTGAGCGGTAAGCACAGCAACGTTGAGCTTTTCTTTAACGGCTGGTCGGGGGACTTCGGCCCGGATTGGAAGTATCAAATCCGGATTACAAGTGACGGCATGGTTTTAGATAATGACCTCTATCAGGCGCTAAGCACAAAACAAAAAGAATTCTGGTCTGCTTTCTCCCCGACCGGGCTGGCAGCGGTAGATTATCAGCTTAATCGACGGTCGCAAACGGACAAGGGGAAAAAATTGAATGTTGAACTGCGCGGCACCGAAGCTGTATACCGGAAGTTTCCTTATCCGTTGAAAAATCTTACCGGCAGACTCTCCTTCGACAGCACTGGAGTAGTCCTTTCGGATGTGGTTTCGCGTAGCAACGAGTATAAAATCACCTTGAATGGTGAAATAAAAGCCCCAGGCACCGATAGCTCAGCACACGATATCTCAATCGAGGTAAATAATATCCCTCTGGATTCGACACTCCTCGCGGCATTGCCGGACAGTCAAAGGGATTTATACAGTCAAATTCACCCTGCCGGCCTGGCTGACGGTCAGATAAAGGTTTCAGGTCGGGGTTCTGCCCCTCTGAGCTTTACGGCCGATTTGTCTTTTAGAGAAGCTTCTTTAAAGTTAGACCAATTTCCATTGCCTGTCTCCAATATATCGGCAAACGCTGTTTTTACCCCTGACCTGGTAACGGTCGAAAGATTTGCCGGTCATTATTCCGATGGTTTGGTTTCCCTGACTGGCCAAGTCTGGCTGGGCCAGGAACGCCAGCAGTCCCGTTACCGCTTGTCGCTGAATCTCCAAGACGCCCGGTTAAACGATGATTTGTTTAATCTGCTGCCGGTGTCACTGAAGAAAATCGCCTCCGAGTTGAAAGCAGAGGGTAAAGTAAATCTCAGGGCCGATTTAAACAAAGAAAACTTCGCAGACGCTCCTGATTACAGGATATCTGTCGACTGTCTGGGTGACAGTGTTACTTTTCCGCAATTTTCATATCGACTAAAAGACGTAACTGGCACCTTAACGATAGACCAGAATAGTATCGCGCTCAAGAATATGACTGCAACCGCAGGTGACACTTCGACTATAAAACTAAATGGCCAAATAGCCTTGGCTGGTAATGTTTTCGACGGTGCTCTGTTACAGCTTTCAGCCATTGACATTTTATTCGACGACCGGCTCGGCCTGGCTTTGCCTGAAGAAATTAGACCCTTATACGGCGTGCTCTCGCCTGCTGGACGATTTGATCTAGATTTCGGGAGTATCCGGATTTCTCCAACAGATGATAGACGAAAGCAGATTGATTTCGACGGTGCGGTCATACTCAAAAACTGCGCTTTCAACATATCTGATGCCACGACCGAATGGGATGCAATATTGAAAACAAAAGGTCAGTACAAAACCGGCGACGGTTTCAGTAGCGGCCAGGCTATTCTCTTTGCAGACAATCTCCACATTCAGGGCAAATTATTCACCAACTTAACGGCAGATATCTACTGTAATCCTGAGCTGCGGATTTGGTCCACCGAAGACTTAATTGCCGATTGCTATGGTGGAAGATTGACAGGAAAATTTCAATTTAATCAGCCCGCTCGGCGGCTCCAGCACCCATTGAACGGGGACTCACGCCTGCGTTCGGGACAGGGCCCCCATTCGCCGCGGAACGCAAGTGGGGCTGGACCCAATTTGCAAAATACTGCAAATCAGAGCCCTTCCCATTTTGTGACTTCTTTGCAAAATGAGGGTGTCCCGATGGGCGCGGGGGAGTATCTTTTACAGGTAGGTTTTGCCAATATTGACTTACAACAATTTCTCTCTGACACAAAGCTCGAAAAAACTCCTGAAAGCAGCTATACGAGCGGGAAAATGAACGGCTCATTGAGCATCAGTGCCCGGATTGGCGACAACTCTTCACGTACCGGCGTATTCAGACTCGCAATAAGAGATATGCGGGCGGGCGTGCTTTCGCCGCTTGCCAAGCTCTTGCAGGTACTGAAGCTAACAGAGCCGAAGGACTTTGCTTTTGACCAGATGCTCGTTGATTCATACATCAGACACAACGACCTGTTCGTTAAGAAGCTTGATTTATCCGGTGATAGCCTCGCCCTTAACGGCTCAGGCTCGATGGATTTACAAACTCGAAATGTCGATTTGATTCTCACTGCCCGGGGCCCGCGTCTGGCTACTGCTGATCCTTCCATTTTGCAATCTCTTACTGAAGGTCTTGGCCAGGCTGTTGTGCGAGTAGAGGTGACCGGCCATTTTTACGACCCAAAGGTAACGACCAGAACTCTGCCTCTCATCAAGGACTCGCTGCAAATCCTCGGAACGCCGCCCTAAAAATCTTCTCTTATTTCTAATGGTGCACAAAACCAATGCGAGAGCCGGTATGGATTCTCTTTTCGCTCAAATTTATTTGGGTTTCCCTTCTTACGATATTTTAATTTTTTCTCCCGTTTTTATATGCAATCTGTCATTTGCATTTCCATTTTTCAAGCTGATTTCTAATGTATTGTTCGAGCCCTCGAGCAGGAATAATTCGTTTTCTTTTGCCGTATGATAATTCGGATAGTAATTCATCATATATTTCTTCTGGCCTATTGCTACAGAATACTCATCCTTTTCTTGCTTTGACAGGTTAGTTATGATGTTTCCGAATCCATCGATTCGAACAACTATTCCCTCTCTTTTTTCTTTATAGAGTTCCAGTTTCTCTATCTCTTTGATTTTCACACCTATCGTTTTGAAATTACCTATGTCAATATTGGCCGCTGCTTTTGCAAACACATCTCTACCGTGAAATGTGCGGCTCGCATCTTTTGGGATGGGAATTTGTCTTATATCAATTATGCTTTGTTCTTTAAGCGTTTCCCAGAGCAGGCCGTTATCCGGCCCTACAAAATAATAGCTGTTTGTTTTCACGGCTATTGCTTTTCTCTCTGTGCCCACCCCAGGGTCAACTACACAACAAAATGTTGCGCCTTCTGGGAAATATTTGTAATTATTTTTGAGTATCCAAGAAGCTTCTATTATTTTTTGGGGCCAGATGCTATGGCACAAATCAACTATTTTTGCATCGTGGGCAATACTGTAGACCACCGCTTTCATCACGCCTACGTACTCACTTTGCCCGAAGTCCGTCAATAAAACTATCATACTGAGCTCCTAACTCAATATTCTAAGTATAAAGTCTGAAATTTCAAATCTGAAATCGAATCCGCTTGCGCTTGTAATTGTGGACGTCGCGCAGCGATAATCAATCGAAAAGGGCCTACACCGAATCAATCGGTATAGGCCCCGAATTAGTACTGGGTTACTTGATGACTTAATTTGTCCGGCGCTGTTAAGCTAAGCTACCTGGAATAAGTTTTTAGACAATGATTTGATTGAGGCTTCGCCTCAGACTGTTTTATTCCTGGATTCCCGCCTTCGCGGGAATGACAGGAGGGACGATTGTCTAAGAACTTTGTAACAAAAGCTTAGCCACAGTTGCTCATCAAGCCACGAATCCGTTAGTTCAGCATATTGCAGCCAATTTCATCCATGTCAAAACGGCTTATCATACGGCTTTGTCCTGCCGGAAAGCCAACCAACCTCACCTTCCGACAGAGAATAATTGTAGATGCGGGCATCGTCCACCACGCCGGTATAGAAGTCACTGGGCGTAACGTTGTCCCACTCCTGTCCTATCGACCACCTTGTTACCGTGCTTAAACTAAAGCCGGATGTATACGTGCCTCGCTGAACTCCATCGACGTATATATATCCGGTAGAGCCGTTCCTTACATACGTCAAAAGATGCCACTGGTTATCATTGATAGGCGGTGGGAACCGTGTGTCGCCACCATCATTCACGTATGGACTGCCACCAGAAATGCCAATCATCAAAGGATGACCGCTGGTACTATCATTAGCTGCAATCACATTACCCTCAGTGCTCTGCGTGGTTTTGACCCATACGCTGAGCGTAATGTTGGTGCTTGTTATGTCATTAACTAAACCGTCAATTGCAACATAATCGCTGCCGTCGAGGTTTATGGCGTTCGTGCCTACCTTACCGGCTACGAAAGTCGGATTACCACCAAGCGTGCCGTGGTTATTCTTACCGGAAGAGTCCTGCGCGTTGCCGTCAAACTTCCAATGCCCTATCAGACGAGTGTCATCGGGAGCGGACGGGGTGAGCAATACAGGCGTATAAGGATACAGCCTGATATCGTCAAAGTACAATTTACCGGCGGCACCATTGCCGTCAATCCCGACAGCAAGCTTCGTTATCCTCTGCAGGCTCACGCCAACCGATGCAAGGTCGATATTCCATGGTTGCCACCCTGTTAGCGCTAAGTTACTGGCGTCACCATCGTATGTAACTTTGGTGCCGTTTATCTTCACGTACAACTGCCCGGTATTGCCCGAAACGCCGCAGAAAAACAACGCCAAGGACTTAACGCCAGATTGGGTCCAGTTCTGCGGAACTGCGAAAGTGCGTTCGGCCTCTGAATATGTTTTGCCGGCAGTGTTGCTGTAGCTGAACGGCATCGACTGCTTGCCGCCATGAACGATAGTTTTTTCGGCAAAAGGAGGATTCTCATAACCAACGATAGAGCCGTTTGTCGCGGTGCCGTATCCATCTATCCACGCGTTAAATATCCTGTTGCTCTTGGGGTCAGTGGTGTCAAGGTCATTGTAGCTCTCGAAATTGTCCACGACGATATGGTCGCTTGTCGTAAAGGTCCAGATGTTACTTGGCCAGGTAGTTGGAATCTCAGCTTCATTGACCTCATCGACCCGCCAGTAGTGAGTAACGCCTAAATTGAGAGACGGTGGACTATAGCTGGGCACGGTCACAGTAGCGACAGGGGCAGTACCACCTATCACAGCCTGTTCGTCTGTGCTAACGTACACATTGTGCTTAGCTGCCTCTCTTCCAGCTTTCCAGCTAAGGACCACATCCGGGTTCACACCTGTTGCGCCGGACTGCGGATAGGGGTCTCTTGCCTGCACAGGTATATACAAGAAGCGAACCTCACTGAGGCCATATTGTTTCAGGATGCCTCCCCAGTTGCTGTTGACTGTGAGCTTGACGTACTTTGCTCCCAAGCCGCCAAAATCGATAGTAGTATTGTGTTCGTAGCCGGGCATACCAGGTGCCCGGGCGAATTGGTGAGTAGTACCCAATGTCGTATAGTCGATGCCGTTGACCGAATATTCAATGGTTACATCTTTGAACCCAAAACCGATTACTGGCTCCATAGTCTCATTTGAGTTCCATACCCACATCTCGTGTAGCTTGTACACTTTGTCGAACTCATATTGAATCCAGGTCGGCTGTGGCCCTGTAACACTGCTCAGCCACATATGATTGTCACCTACTGCATCGTGCAGTAAACCACTCTTCTCCAGTCCAGAGCCGTTGACTGTATTTTCGGGCGTTCTATCTGCAGTGCTGCTGGAAGCTGTGGCGATTATGTTCTGGATGGGATAAGCAAACAGTTCGGTGGTAAAACTCCAGACATCGCCTTTGTAAATCGTATAGTCCGGTGGGCCGTTGACCTCATCGACGCGCCAATAATAGGTCGTGCTTAGATTAAGGCGATTGGTCGGAGTATAGCTATTGGCATCCCGTGTGACACCGCCAATGCCATCGTTAACGTCGGTGAATTTATCACTCAAGTAGATTTTATGCCCGCTGACGGGAGGCGCAAATTCTCCCGGTGTCCAGCTTAAGACTACATCTCGTGGCACATCTATCTCTTCATCGGCCGGACTTGGGTCAGAAGCCACGCCAGGCGGTATGCCTATCATCACCTGTTTAATCTCTTCGATTGTTAGGGCCCGTTTATAAATCCGTACATCGTCAATGATGCCGCTAAACCACTGACCTGTGCCATCCCATGAACCGATAACGGTATTACCTGTTGTCCCGAGAAAAGGAGTTGCAGCACCCTGAGCTGCTTGCGCTCCATTTACGTATATCCTTCTGATTTGATTCTCAAAATTGTACCAGAAGGCTATGTGGTACCAGTTGTTCTGTACGATGGTATTGCCGGTGGTATCGAGGTCGTTACTATAGAATCCCATGCGAATGCGACCACTATTGGGCCCGTAGATTCGAAAATGTATACTCAGGTTTGTGGATCTCGACTGGGTTTGGGAGAAGACAACTTGCTCACTGGTATACAGTATCGGATTGACCCACATCGTGATAGTGAACGTTTGACTATTCAAGGGAATATGCGGGGCCCTGACGAAAGCATTAGTACCATTGAACTGCAGCGCGCCGCCAATCTGGCCTTGCACCCACTGTGCGTTACCGTTGAGCGTGCCGTTATTCCCCTTGCCGCTTGAGTCTTTTGCAATAATGCCGGAGCCATCATCAAACTTCCACCAGGCGACAAGATTCAGGTCAGCAGCACCGGCAACGCTGCTCAGGACCAGACCCATTATCAAGGCAAAAGAAGTTAAATGAATCAATTTTTTAGACATAATAATCCTCCTTCTTAAACCCGTGGCTCGTCGCTCGTCCATCGTCGCTCGCCGTGCTGCGCCAGTCGCAGCAGGCGGCACTTGCGGCTATGGAACCGACCGATACAACCGAATGTCGTCAAAGTACAATTTACCGCTGGCACCATTGCCATCAATCCCAATACTGAGCTTAGTAACATTCTGCAGGTTCACGCCCAACGATGCAAGAGCAATATTCCACTGCTTCCATTGTGGTTTCACTATGTCACCCGCATCGCCATTATAAACCACCTTGGAGCTGTTAATCTTCACGTACAACTGCCCGGTGTTCCCCGCAACGCCCTGGAAGTACAGCACCAATGTCTGGCTGCCGGCTTTGGTCCAATCCTGCCCAACGGCAAAAGTCCGCTCGGCCTCTGAATATGCTTTGCCGGCTGTGTTGCTGTAGGCGAACGGCATCGACTGCTCACCACCGTGAAAGATAATTTTCTCGGCGAAAGGAGGAACATCGTAACCAACGATAGAGCCGTTTGTCGTGGTGCCGTATCCATCTATCCACGTATTAAATATCCTGTTGCTCTGGGGGTCAGTGGTGTCAAGGTCATTGTAGCTCTCGAAATCGTCCACAATAAAATATTCTTGTGCCGTAAAGTCCCAGATATCGCCCTGCCACCTTGCTGGCGTCTGGGCTTCATTGACCTCATCGACCCGCCAATAGTAGGTCTTGCCTAAATCAAGCGATAATGGACCATAGCTGGCCTTGGTCACGGTAGCGACAGGTGCGGTACCGTCTATCACAGCTTGCTGGTCGGCGCTAAAGTACACGTTGTGCTTTGCTGCCTCTCTTCCCGCTCTGAAGCTAAGGACCGCATCTACGTCCACATTTGATGCCCCGGAAGCCGGGCTGGGCTCTCTTGCATAGACCGGTATGTAGAAGAAGCGAACCTCGCTGAGACCAAATTGAGGCAGGATGCCTCCCCAGTTGTTGTTAGCCCTGAGCCGCACATACTTTGCCGCGATACCACCCAAATCGACAGTTGTATTGTGTGCATAGTCAGGTGCTCCGGGCGCGCGAGCAAACTGGTGAGTATTACCCAATGTCGTATAGTCAATGCCATTGGCCGAATACTCGATCGTAACATCTTTGAACCCGAAACCGAGCACTGATTCGAGACTGTCATTAGAGTTCCAAATCCACAGCTCATGCAGCTTATAAACATTGTCGAATTCAAATTCTATCCAGGTCGGCTGCGGCCCTGCAGGGTCGCTCAACCACATATTATCGTCGGCGTCTTTTCCGTGCAATAAACCACTGTTGTCCAGTCCAGAGCCATTGACGGTATTCTCGGGCCCACGATTGGCTACCTGGCTGGAAGCTTTGGCGGTTATATTCTCGATGGCATAAGCAAAGGGCTCAGTTGTAAAACTCCAGACGCTGCCTTGGTATACGGTATAGTCTGGCGGGCCGTTGACCTCATCGACTCGCCAGTAGTAAGTCGTGTTGAAATCAAGGCGTTGGCCAGGAGCATAGCTGGTGGCACTAAGGGCGATACCGCCAATGCCGTCTTTGACGTCCTTGAAGCTCTCACTGAAGTAAACTTTGTGCCCATTGACCGGTGCTGCGAAAGCTCCCGGCGACCAGCTAAGCACCACATCTCGTGGCACATCGACCGCCTCATTAGCGGGACTGGGAGCGGTGGCATTCTTAGGACCTGCTCCCGGTAGCATGGCAATCTGAATCTCCTGCGCGGTCAGCGCATTGTTGTAGATGCGCACCTCATCAAGGGCACCATGGAAGCTGTTCCAGCCGCTCAAATTATCGCATCCGATTTCGATCGTTGCGTTGGTTTTTGAGCCTAATGAAAAATTGCCCCGGCCGGTTTCCTCGCCGTCGATATAGAAGACCAAAATTGTTCCGTCGAACGTTGCGGCCACATGAGCCCATTCTCGCAGGGGCAAAACACGACCGCCACAATTTGGATAGACGCCATACCGGCCAAGCGCGACCTGTTGATTCTCCATATTAACCTCAAGGTACCATACTACTTGACCTTCAGCCCAGTCATCTCTTTTGCCCATTATTCCCTGCCAAACACCCGCAACCGGGCCATCCCATCTGACCCAGATGGCGATGGTGAATTGGCCTGTTCCCTCCGAAGGGTCCCACGTTCCGCAGTTGACCCACCCAGTTGCCGGATTTTGACCGTCGAAGTAAAGTGCCTTGCCAAAACCGCTCATGCTGTTTATCCAGGTAGGCGTACCCTGTATTGTGCCGTCGTGCCCGTTGCCGGAGGCATCCGCAGTGGTGTTGCCGATTCCCTCATTTAGCGGGTAGTGGGCAACGAGGTCTGCAACTGCTGTGCCGGCAGCCAAAGCCAGCATCAAAACAAAAGAGGCCAGATAAATCATTTTCCTGCACATAATAATCCTCCTTCAGAAGCCCAATCCGTTCTCCGTCCCCCTTATTGCTTTCGCCAGCCCCCGCGTCTCCCGACGCGAGTCGGGGCGGCGGGCAAGAAAGCAGGGGGACGAAGGATGAATATGAGCTGTTATGAAATGCAGAATCCTCCTTTAATAGCATAGAGTCCCAATAAAGCTCTGCACCTCACAAATTATTCCTCCTCTATATGAAAAATAAAACCTTCTGCAAAACTGAGGTTGGGCAAAAGGCCGGTTATTTTTTAATAAGCAGTTAGTTGATTATTTAAGAAAATCAAAAACAGATTTTCATAAATAATATATGCCTAACCTCAATTTTTTAGAGACCTTTGAAAAACTACAATGTTGCCGCAGCTCTAATTGGCACAATCCTCACCAATTTTATTTATACCAGATTAACAACTTTCCAGTCAAGTAAAAACTATGGACGAGATTATGCAGTTTAGAAGGCCTTTTCGATAGGATTGTTTAAAAACGTGAAACATATTTACTTGTGCCCTTGTGCTCTTATGCCCATTACCAGCGAACCACGAACTACGGCAAACATGCCATGGGCAGACGGCTTGGGCCGGCATACAGACCGGCTTTTTGGTCAAAGCCAAGAAGGAGTAAAAAATATTTTCTTCCTTGACTACCCGAAATGTTCTTTAGTTTTTGCTCACAAAGTGCTCATTTTTACATATTTTTGTTATTTTATTGGAATTCTTGTTCATTTTTATCAAGTTTTGAAACTATTGCCAAAAAACTATCTAAGCCCTTTTGTAAGAACAGCTTATAAAAAGCTTTTCTAAAATTCCTAAAAACTAAATGTCGAAGTGCCAGTGTAGGGTCCGCTCTCCCGAGAGGCCTTCTTTCGCTGCCGTATTCGCAATAGGGTTTTAAGAACCACAAATCAGCTAATTTATAAGTTTTTTTCTTGACCAATTTCCCAAACTACCTTATTATCTACGTAGTTAAGCATCTGATGACGAATAGGATTGTGGGAGGTCCCGTATCTTCCGTGAGATTATATCGTTGCTTTACAGAAGGACGGGTAAATGGAGAAGGCTTGTAAGCCTTTTCTCCAACGGTAGTTAAGTCGTAACAACGCTTTCAGTGCCTGTCATAAAGCCAGAGCGAAAAGCTCGATTCTGGAACTTTTATGCGGCGCTGAAGAGTGAATTCAATGTGAAACGAAATCTGCTTGAAAAAGCGTTCACTTGCCTACGAGGGAGTATCGGTATTGAGCATTAGAACAGCCAATTGCGAGAAAAAAGTAAATTTCTTATGGCCCAAAAAACCACAGTTACTGGAAATTTTGGCCATAGGTAGCTGATTCTATGCTCTGCCGAAGGGGATTTCGTAATTCACTACGATTTCTTTAGACTTTCCTGCCGGAAAACCCACAATCTACCCCCTTGAGTGAATTTGTAAACTCTATGACAACTGCAAGGGAAAGGTAAGAATTATGGGTACCATAATAATGACAATTTGGGACCAGCCTGCTTTGATGATAATTTTTGGCTTTCTCTTAGGAATCTGCCTGGCTGCAATCATTTACCAGATGGTTTCCAGAGCGAAGGCCAAAACCTTCGAGCAAGAACTACAACGGCAGAGGGATGGTGCCAAAAGAGAAGCGGATAATATAATTAAATCCGCTCAGATCGATGCTGCAGCAGAGGCCATTAAGAAAAGAGAGCAATTCACATCTGAGGCAAATAAAATCCGTGCTGAGCTGCATGAGACTGAATTGAGATTAACCAAACGCGAGGATGCTATTGACCGCCAGGTTGAAATGCTTCAGCAGCGGGAAAAAGGATTAAAACAGCGGGAACAAGAGGCCGAAAGGAAATTGCACAGTATCGGCCTCAAGGAAAAACAGCTTTCTGTTTTGATGGCACAGCAGAAGAATCAACTTCTTAAAATAACCGCGATGGACATCAATGAGGCCAGGGAGCTGCTTCTAAAGCGGCTCGAAGACGAATGTGAGCACGAGATGTCAGCTTTGATTCAACGTAAGGTTGAAGAAACTACCGAAACTGCTGAAGAGAAAAGCAGGGAAATAATCAGTGCCGCCATTCAGCGTTACGCTGCTGAGCAGACCTGTGAGGCAACTGTCTCAACCGTCGATATCCCCAATGACGATATGAAAGGCCGAATTATCGGCAGAGAAGGACGCAATATTCGCGCGTTTGAAAAAGCTACCGGCGTCGATGTCATCGTTGATGATACTCCTGGGATAATCGTTGTCAGCGGCTTCAGTCCGGTCAGGCGTGAGGTTGCTCGTCTTTCGATGGAGCGGCTCATACAAGACGGACGAATACACCCGTCTCGAATCGAGGAACTTGTCGCTCAGACCAAAAAGGACGTCAACCTTAAGCTCTTACAGCTCGGCAGAGACACCGCCGTCGAGACCAACATCAGAGGATTAAGCAACAAAGTACTCAGTTTGATTGGTGCTTTGAGTTATAGAACAAGTTATGGCCAGAACGTGCTTCGCCACAGCGTTGAAGTTGCTTTTTTAGCTCAGGTTATGGCCGATGAGCTTGGGCTGGACGGCTCGATAGCAAGGCGTGCGGGACTGCTGCACGACATCGGCAAGGCCATTGACCACGACGTCGAAGGCAACCACCCTACGATAGGTGCAAATTATCTCAAACGCTTCAACGAATCACCCGTTGTGCTAAATGCCGTCGCGGGACATCACGGCGATGTCCCTGCGGACAATCCTTATACTCCGCTGATTGCCGCTGCCGATGCAATCAGCGCTTCCCGCCCCGGCGCCAGAAGAGAAACGCTCGAAAGATATATCAAACGACTGGAAAAGCTTGAGGAAATCGCAAGCAGCTTTAAGGGTGTCGAGAACGCATACGCAATTCAGGCCGGCCGGGAAATCCGCGTGATTGTAAGCGCCAATGAAGTGGATGATGAGGCGGCGATGAAAATTGCGCGTGAGATTGCAATGAAGGTCGAAAGCGAAATGACCTATCCCGGTGAAATCCAGATTACGCTGCTGCGTGAGGTCCGCTGCATCGAATATGCCAGATAGACTTTTGCAAAAGTGCCTAAAGTTTGAAGTGACTAAAGTGCCTAAAGTTATGAACTATAATTTTTAGCTCACTTTAAAGACTTTAAGCGCTCGGCTTATATTTTGAAATTCGTCTTTGGTTTTTGCACAATACATATATGAAGCTAAATATTTTTTGCATCGGTGACATAGTGGGTCGGCCGGGCAGGCGCATCGTTGCCGATAAGCTAAAGCCATTGGTCAAAGAGCTGGGTATTGATTGCGTAATAGCCAACGCTGAAAACGCCGCCGGCGGCTCCGGCCTGACACCACAAATCCATGACAAGTTACTTCGGTACGGGGTAAACGTTGTTACATTAGGTGACCACACTTTCCGCAAAAGAGATATAATCGCGACGTTGGAAACAGCAGACAATATAGTCCGGCCAGCCAATTTATCCGAACGGGCGGCCGGCAGAGGTTTTGCAATTTATAAAACCGGTAAAGGACCGACAGTAGCTGTCGTAGGTTTGATAGGCCGGCTTTTTATGAGGCCGGCCGACTGCCCATATAATGCTATTGATAGAATCCTGCCGCAACTCGAACAAGAGGCTGACATCGTAATCGTTGATTTCCACGCCGAGGCGACAAGTGAAAAGATAGCTATGGGCTATCATCTTGACGGCAGGGCCAGCGTATGTTTCGGCACTCATACCCACGTCGTAACCGCAGACGAAAGGATTTTGCCGAAAGGTACCGCATATATCACCGATGTCGGTATGACCGGAGCGCACGATTCGGTCCTCGGCCGAGGGCTCGAGAGCGTCTTAAAGTCGTTTAGAACACAGATGCCGTTCCCATTTGAAATAGCGACCAACGATGTGAAAATGAATGCAATTTTGGTTACTATTGACGCCAGCACGAAAAAGGCTGAGCGTATCGAGCGGATTAGAATCGATGCAGAGAGGGAAGATACGACGAGATACGACAGCGATGACGGCAAGCCGGAATATTTAAACAACTTCTAACGATTTCAAACAAAACTCAAAACTCAAAAATGCAGCCACAATCAGTAACGGGCAAACGAATCGAGGGACAAAAGACAAGAGAGGAGGGACGAGCGGCCATCGTCAATCATCCATCGTCCATCATCCATCAACAATCGTCTATCGGACCTGCTCAATTTCCCCGCTGCGTTTTGGAAATAGGGGTACCGCTGTATGTATTGCTTGCCATCGGATTGATGGCGGTCGTGATTGCTCCGCCCGCCTGCCCAGAGTATCCAAAGCTGGAGAAGGAACATCCGAAGGATGGTACGGCGGGCAGGCCTTTATATGCTGATTCAAATTTTACCTGGGACCGCGCTGCGTACTGGGACGTGCGATATCCGACGTGCTGGACTCAAGGCCGGTCCCTGCGAGACGCTTTTGAATTTGCCGGCTACAAGATTCTCGACGCCGACCAGCTAAAAACGTGGATGGATGCTCGCATCGCCGATGGCACGCCGAGCGTCGTCGTGTTCTGCCAGGATATCGCGCCGGACACCGTGGTGGAGTCGGCCTCGTCCACCTGCACGCTTCGACGATATCTTGACGCAGGGGGCAAGATTGTGTGGTATGCGGATGTTCCAATGTACTACCAGGGACACTCGGACGGTACGCGTACGACCTACGGCGTTGAGGGGTCGAACAATATATTGGGATTCAATGCCGCCGGCGCTCCGTGGGACAGCGAGCAGGAGGCGGCTTTCACCGCTGACGGACGCAATTGGGGGCTGACCGAAAAGTGGCGGTCGAAAAGGCCGACGTCCCGCAGCAGTCTCCGTGTTCTGGCTGAAGATGCCAGTGGGAATGCCGCGGCGTGGGTGAAGCATTATGTCCGGGGCGATAGCTACCGAGGATTTGTCAGACTGTTCGATTGCTCCGGCGAGCCCAACTTCAACGACGTTCGACGTGCGGCCGAATATCCCAACGTGCTTGAGCCGATTGACTTCGATAACCAGGCGGAAAGCGAAGATGACATTATTGCCGTGTTTTACTACCCGTGGTACCGCAATCCTGCCGTCAGCGGCTACTGGAAACACTGGAAGAGCGGTAGCTACACGCCGCCAGCGACATGGGCCGCCTATTACTTACCCAGCTATCCGAATTCCACATGGAACCCAAGCGTCCAGTTGTACGACTGTTCGGATACGGAGCTCTTGCGATGGCAAGACCGCGCCATGGCCCGTGCCGGCATTGACATCGCTATCGCAAGCTGGTGGGGAATCGGCGGCTACGAAGATGCTGCATTTGCCAAAGCAATCAGGACGTGTAAGAGCGTCCAATGGTGCATTTATTACGAGAGGGAAGGGTACGGTAATCCTGCCCCCAATGATATCTATAATGATATCAAGTACGTTCTGGATAAGTATGGTCCGACGCGCAATTATGCTAAAATCGATGGCAAATGGCTTGTATTTGTTTATGTGGCAGGCGGTGAAGATGCTGCTAATCGGTGGCGTAATGCAAAGGCTATGCTGGCCTCTAATGGATACGATGTTTACTTAAATGGAGATAAAGCAGCCGCACCGGACCCGTGGAATTCAGTTCATTCTTACCGCCCCGTCGTCTATCATGGTTTTACCGAAACAATTGCTAACGTGGATGACTCAGCCTGGATAGCTCCGGGTTTTTGGAAGGTTCCGGAAGAAAAGCCTCGATTGGAACACTCGTTGAGCGAGTTCACATCGGCTTGGAATAATATTGTTAAGAATAGGGACAGTTACCGGTTCATTCTTATCGAGACCTGGAACGAGTGGCATGAAGGTACGCAGATTGAGCCGGGCCAGGAAATTGTTCCCGACCCGAATGGCTACTATCCTGCTGGATACGATTATGGATATGATTTCATTGATGCGATTGCGCCTGCGGCGGTTAATGAGCTTCACTGGCGGTCTTCTGGTCATCGCTGTGTTGTCCCTATCCGTTTGGAGGCAGAAGAAATGGTCTGGGAAGAGGGAGCGTTAGTAGAAAGCCCTTCTGAATGCAGGATTCCTGAAGAAGGTATCCGGATCGGTTCATCAATTTTTGTCCCGACGTCAAATGACTTTACATTTACTATTCGGGCAAAAACTATCTTAAATCAATCTCAATCTGGAAGCTCCCTTATTTGGCCAGAGTTAGTACTTTATTTAGATGATATAGCAGTGTGCAGGTGGGAGGTCGGGTCTTTAACTTATCAAGATTATTCTGCTATTGTGTCTCTTAGTAAGGGCATCCACAAAGTGGAAATAGGATTTGACGAGCCCCGCCCCTCCGCAAGGGGCGGGGGCGAGCCAGCAGGTTCTGATTGTGACCTTGTAGTGGATTTTGTTGATGTTAATGCGGTTACTGTCTTTAAAAGAATTGGTTGTGAGCTTTTTCCTGGGCTATCGTTGTTATTGGGCCGTGGCCGGGATAGACTTTCGTCTTGTCAGGCAGAGTAAAAAGTTTTTCCCTTATGCTATTCAATAATTTTGACATGCTGCCGCGCGGGAAGTCCGTTCGCCCAATCGAGTCGGCAAACAGAGTATCGTCCGTAAAGACAATCCCTTCATCCTTTGAATACAGGCAGATACCACCCGGCGTATGGCCGGGGGTGTGAAGTACCTGCAGCTTTATGCCAGCCTGCTCGATTACATCGCTGTCTTCAACAAATAAGTCGGCAGGACAGCCACTAAATTGTACACCTGCGAGGGTCGATAGGTTGTGTTCTGCTCCTGTGAGCATTTTGCCGTCGGCATTATGGATATAAACCTTTATATCGGCGAACTCGGCGCGCAACGCAGCTACGCCTGCAATGTGGTCGATATGGCCATGAGTGAGGACCACCGCAAGAGGATTTAGTTTATGTTCTTTTAGAAAGTTGATTAACTCACCGGCCTCAAGGCCAGCGTCAACAATCAGACAGTTCTTAGCTGCAGCACTTTCGCGCAAGATATAGCAGTTGGTTTCATAAGCACCCAAAATCAAACGGTCAATTTTCATTTATCTATCCTTTGAAGACTGACTATGCTAAGAGATATTTTGGGGTAGTTTCTAACAGAAATAGTTTTGGCAGTCAACAGTCTCTGGACATTGTACTTTGGACTTGACCGGCAAGGGTAAGTTTGTTAGTTTGTCCACGTTGTAGGTTAAAGTGACTAAAGTGAGCTAAAGTGCTAATTTATAACTTTAGACACTTCCAACTTTAGGCACTTTATATTTATCGGAGAAGTCTATCGAATGAGAGCTTTTGGGCGAGTATTCAAGTATGTCTGGCCGCAATGGCCACAGATTATTGTTGTCGTTGTCAGCGCATTAATTGTCGCTTGTCTTTTGTCACTAAGTTTTGTGACTGTTATACCGCTGCTGAAAGTGATGATGGGCGAGGAAGGCCTGGGTGGATGGGTGGACAGAAAAATTAGTGCACATCGGTACGGTGTAAACTTCTACGTACCAGAAAGAGCGGATTTCGCTGAATCTGATATTGCTCACTATCTTCTGGTAACGGATGTTAAGAAGGACAGCCTCGCACAAAAAGCCGGATTTCAAAAACTCGACAGAATTGTTGGAGTTGACGACATTTTAGTCAAAGAGGACAGCGAAAAAATTACATCTACCGAGCTGCTTGAAGCACTTACAACCGCAGACCCAAACAGCACTCTTGCCATTCAACTGCTTCGGGTTGATAAAAGAACTGCCCAAGATGTTAAAACCTTAACACTTGATACAGGGGCAAAGCCTTTTTACCTGTACCATTTAGAAAAGTGGACGAGAATGCTGCCACGTCAGCAGAGCAGAGAAAATAAGGCCAAAGCGGTAACCTTTATTGTAGTGGCGATAGGTGTGGTTACGATAATTCGATGTTCGGCAAGGTTCTGTCAGGAATACGTGGCCCAAAAAATTGTGCAGGTGGGAGTAAATCACTTGAGGGAAGATGCCTTTGGTCATGCTATGGATACACCTATCTGGCTTTTCGCTGATGAGCGGCCAAGTGACACGGTGAGCAGAATTATCCGCGATACCAATGTGATTGGCCAGGCCGTTAGAATAATGCTTGGAAAAGCTGTGCGAGAACCGCTGAATACTCTGTTTATGCTGGGAGCAGCGATGTTGCTGAGCTGGCAGCTAACACTGATTTTCTTGTGTGGTGCACCATTTGTGCTGGCATTGGTAGCTGTTTTCGGTAAAAAAATGAAACGGGCTACGCGGAAATCATTAGTGGCTGGTTCGCAAATGCTGGCCAAGCTCCAGGAGACAATAGCAGGGCTTAAAGTTGTCAAGATTTATAATCGCCACGCCTATGAACGAGAAAGTTTCAGGGCGATAAATAAGAGATTGCTAAAGCAGTTGTTGAGGATATCGAAAGTCGAAGCCTCTACCGCTCCAATAATGGAAGTATTTGGAATGATTGCAGGTTTGGCTGCTTTGATGGCCGGGGCCCGGTGGGTCGCTCGGGGCCAGATGGGCGGTCCTGAGTTTTTGGGACTGTTGCTTCTGCTGGGCTGTGCTGCTGATTCGGTGCGAAAGGCAAGCGGTGTCTGGAACAACGTGCAGGAGGCAAATGCTGCTGCGGAAAGAGTATTTGCTGTCATAGATACGCCGGCTGAGTTCGAAAAGCCCGGAGCCATTGTTCTGCCGCCATTGAAAGAGAAAATAGAATTCAGAAACGTTGTATTTACCTATCCCGGCGCAGACAAACCGATGTTAAAGGGAATCAATCTTTTCGTCCCGGCAGGGCATAATGTTGCCATTGTGGGACCGAACGGCTCAGGTAAAACGACATTGGCAAATTTGATACCGAGGTTTTATGACCCTGATAGCGGCCAAATCCTGATAGACGGCAAGGATATTCGCGACGCAACGCTATTTAGTCTGCGAAACCAGATTGGAATGGTTACGCAGAATATGGTGACATTCAATGATACTATAGCGGCAAATATTGCGTATGGTAAGCCAGGCGCTACCAGAGCAGAAGTAATTGCGGCGGCCAAGCGTTCGTTTGCACACGAATTTATTGCCCTGCTGCCTAACGGCTATGACACAATTATAGGCGAGCAGGGTGCCGGTCTTAGCGGCGGCCAATTACAGAGAATTGTCATAGCCAGAGCGATTTTAAAGAACCCACCAATCCTGATTTTCGATGAGGCAACAAGTCAAGTCGATGCCGACAGCGAAGCAAAAATTCACAATGCCATCGAGGAAATTATGCAGGATAGAACCAGTTTTATAATCGCTCACAGATTCAGCACGGTTATGACCGCAGATGTGATAGTCGTAATGGATGACGGGCAAATTGTGGCGCAAGGCCAACACGATGAGCTGGCGCAGAGCTGCCCGTTATACCAGAGCTTGTACGAAGTACAGTTGGTGAGAGCATAGTGTAGAAAGGTCACTAACGAATTATAGCTTTTTCCCAGAAGGAGGAACAAAGAAGATACCGCCGTTGCTCAGATTTGCCGGGCCGGAGTATTTCTATATAGTCATTTTTAAAATGTGTATTTTGATTTACGGCAAATTGCCCATCCTGCCGATTATTTTAGGTAATGTTGGCTAAAAGCGTAAAGCTAAGCATTTTGGATTTTAGGTTGTTGTTTTTCGCCTTTAGCTATTAGCATAGAAATAACCTTATGCTGTTTCGGAGTTGAGACTATGCCCGAACTTTTACGGCAAGAAAAAGCACATGAACTCTTTAAGAGGTACCGGGGCAATCCAATACTGACGCCGGAAGATTGGCCTTATCCGACAAATTCGGTCTTTAATCCAGCAGCAGCTAAGTTAAATACGGAGGTGCTGCTGTTGGTTCGCGTTGAGGATATGCGAGGCTTTTCGCATCTTACTGTTGCCCGCAGTGCCGATGGGTTCACGAACTGGGAAATTGACCCTGCGCCAACCCTCGAGGCTGACCAAAACTCTCAAGAGGAGCGGTGGGGGCTGGAAGACCCGCGTATTGTTTGGCTGGAAGAGCAAAAGCAATTCGCCATTACGTATATTTCTTTCAGCGAGGGTGGCCCAGTAGTTTCGCTGGCGATTACCAAAAATTTCAGAACTTTTGCCCGCCTGGGGTCTCTTTTGCCGCCGGAGGACAAAGATGCCTGCCTTCTTCCTCGCAGATTCAGGGGGCGATTTGCCCTGATTCACCGTCCGATCGTTCGAGGAGAAGCTCATATGTGGATAAGTTTCTCACCGGATCTTAAGCACTGGGGCGACCACAGGCCGTTGATTAGAACAAGAGCGGCCTATTGGGACTGCCATAGAGTTGGACTTGCTTGTCAGCCTATAGAAACACCACAGGGCTGGATGATATTTTACCACGGTGTCCGCACCACCACCGCAGGAGCAATATACCGGGTCGGACTGGCCTTGTTAGACCCGGAAGAGCCGTGGAAGGTCTTACGCCGAAGTGACGAATGGGTACTGGGACCGCGGGCACCATACGAACGCATAGGCGATGTCAGTGATGTCGTATTTCCTACCGGTGCTGTTGTCCATAAAGAAACCGATGAGCTTAATCTCTATTATGGTGCTGCCGACTGCACCGTCGCTGTCGCAACAGCTAAATTATCTGAATGTATTGATTATCTTATGTCCTGTCCTCAAGGATAAAAAATAAACTGCGTGGAAATTAAGCAGCACGACTTTGACTTTACGGCCTGACGATAAAGACTTTATCGGACTAAAGAATATTGATTATTATTTTACGGCTGTTACCTGGGTTGTTGTAGAGGTGGTGGCCCTTCCATGCTCTCTATTTCGAAGGGCTGGCCCGGACCGCAACCAGCAACCAGATATAGAATTGCAGCGACTATAATCAGCATTATCATCGTCTTCATAATCTTTCTTTCCAAATCGCACATAAAGACTTCTTAAAACCATAGATACTCTTATTATCGGTGGATTCTGAGAAGATAAATTCTATATTTTTTCCTTTGGCTGAAAGAAATCAGTTACTTGTGCGATACGGCAGTTTATCATACTTCTGTGGTGCTGGGGTAGAGGTCTGGGTTTTTGCTTCGCTCAGGATGGCAAGAAAATAAACCTCACAGCCTGTCTTGAGCTTGTCGAAGTAATAATAGTGAAAATGCGAATGGACTTTGTGCGACAGCATTACAGTAGTTTCTTGAGGTGTACTCTGCTATCTGTGTTGTTTCCTAACTTAACACATGCAGTAGTCGTGCAATTATCTGTTTTAACAGATATAAAGATGAGTATAAAAAAGCCAGATTCTAATGACGACAGAATCTGGCTTCGGAGGAGGGTGATGAAAAGCTAATAATAACTTTCACGAAGCTTTGCTTGTTTAATTACAATTGTCCTTAATAATTTAATCGAGCAAATGTTAGAAATTTCTTTAAGCAAAATAGAGAGAGTTCGAAAAAAAACTACAGTTTTCCAAATAGGAGTCAAGCCTTTTATCCTGAAAATCTTGTTTTTTTTTATTTTTTTTGAAAACAGCCTTAATTAGCATTAAAACTCGGTTACTTTACGCTTGATAAATCAATTTTGTTCTCATATTTTAACTGATAGGCTGTTATTTCTTTTGGCAATATTTTCCGGAAGGAGCGATTATGGATACCCAAATTACGATTGCAGAGTTGCTGGCAGCCAAGCATCAGCATCGCAGGATTGCGGCAGTAAGTTGCTACGATTATGGCACAGCCAAGCTTATTTCACAGACCGATGTGCAGATGATACTGGTTGGTGACTCGGCAGCCCAGGTAATGCTTGGGTTCGAATCGACTCTGCCGGCAACAATGGATTTTATGGTTGCCATAACCGCAGCGGTACGTCGAGGGGCGCCGAATGTATTTTTAGTTGCTGATATGCCGTTTCTATCCTATCAAGTTGGAAAAGCCGAAGCGATGAAAAATGCCGGCCGATTCGTTGCTGAAGCGGGTGCACAAATGGTAAAAATCGAGGCGACCAGTGCGTATCTGGATGTGATTAAAGCGGTTAGCGATGCTGGTATAGCTGTTATGGCACATATCGGTATAAGGCCGCAGAGCATCAGTAAGATTGGACGATTCAAGGCCGAGGCGACTACGGCAGAGATGGCTGCCGAACTGGTAAATCTCGCTGAGCAAATGGTTAATTGCGGCGCCAGCTCACTGCTGATTGAGGGGACCGCCGCGGAGGTGGCCGAGATTATAACAAATAGCTGCGAGGTGCCGGTTATTGGCTGTGGTTCCGGACCGCACTGTGATGGGCAGATACTGATTGCGCCTGATATTTTGGGGCTGACACAGGGTCCAAGTCCAAAGTTTGCAAAAAGTTACGGCAATTTAGCTGACGCCACAGTTGAGGCATTCAGCGCCTATAGCAAAGAAGTTCACGACGGCCAGTTCCCCGACAGCGGACATAGTTACCATATGAAGTCCGGCGAGCTTGAGAGATTACAAAAATTGTTAAAAGACAAACTTCAGTGATACCAATTGTGATTAAAATTTGCGCTTATGTCATTTCGCTCGCCGCCGCGTAGCCCGCCTGCCCAGAGTCTCGTACGGTGGGCAGGCTTTGGCGAAGCGAGGACCGAAGCCCCCATTCTTGCTTTCACCTGCCCCCGCGCCAGTTTCTGCTTTCGCAGAAAGCACGGAAGCGAGTCGGGGCGGCGGGCAAAAAAGCACTGGGGCGTAGTGGAGAAATCTGTTCAAATAGATTTCTCGACTCGCCTACGGCTCGCTCGAAATGACGCTAATAAGCGCATTAATTATTCATAATTTATGTGACAGAAATTTTAGAGTGAATTGTCCAGCCGGATACCTGATTAGGATTGTATCTTACTTGATTTGACTGACTTTTTAAGCTGTCATGCTGAGCAGGGCGATGCATCCGGCCTTAGAGATAAATAATCTCGGTTTTTCTTGGCCCAGATTCTTCGCTCCACTACGTTCCGCTCAGAATGACAATTTGTTTATGTTAATGTTAAAATTACATTTATTCCAAATCCAGTCAAGTTGAGTATCTTAGCAAAAAAGCAGGATTAGTTTCTGCCGTGTTCTGGGATTGGCAGGCCCAGCTCAACGAGGACCTTTTTCATATCCTCCCATAGGCGTTTTCGGTTTTCCGGTGAGTAATTTCGCAGCAGATAAGCAGTGTGATATGTCGCCATAAGTTTTATAGGCGGTCTGCCAAGGCCGGCGTAGTACTCGTGAAATTGGCCGCGTAACTCGCCTATCGACTTGGTGGTGTTTAACAGCGTCCTGGCTGCGTGAGCGCCGAGAGCTACGATAATCTGGGGATTTATTATCTCAATCTGTCTCTGAAGGTAAGGCAGGCAGCTTATTATTTCATCGGCACGGGGGTCGCGATTATCCGGCGGACGACACTTCAAGATATTGCCTATAAAGACATCGCTTCGTTTCAGTCCCATTGCTGAGATAACCTTGTCTAACAGTTGTCCGGCTCTTCCGACAAAAGGTCTGCCTTGCGCATCTTCGTCGGCGCCAGGTCCTTCACCCACAAACAGTATACGGGCGTTGGGGTTGCCTTCGCCGGGGACGGTGTTTGTCCGCAGCGACCATAGGCCACATTGGCGGCACTGGCGAATTTCCTCGTTGATTTTTTCGAGCTGCTTTTGCGCCTCCGCCGTAAGGCGTCCCCAAGCGGAGGCAGCAGTTGCGCCAACATTTTGTTCCTGTGGTTCGGTCGGGTTGTTGTTACCCTTGACAGCGAAGCCGGTGAAAAACTGCTCCATGTCAAGGTGCTGGTGAACGACTTTGCTAATGTCCGCGTCTTTTTCCATCATGACCGATTTTAACGGTATCTCTAAAGTTACGCAATAAAAAAAGGCGCTTGGAAGCAAGCGCCCTTTTGCCCTCTTCTTTAGATTATAGCTTAGCCTTTCCTTATACAAGGCCCTGGTCGAGCATCGAATCAGCGATTTTGACGAAGGCTGCGATGTTCGCACCCATCAGAAGATTGCCCGGATGACCATATTCTTCAGCGGCCTGGTGGCATTGCTTGTGGATGGCGATCATAATGTTTTGGAGCCGCCTGTCGACCTCCTCGCGCGTCCATGAAAGACGCTGCGAGTTTTGCGACATCTCTAAACCTGATGTAGCAACGCCGCCGGCATTTGCTGCTTTGGCGGGCCCGTAAAGAGTATTATTGGAGATAAACTGTTCGATAGCCTCTGGTGTGCTCGGCATATTAGCTGCCTCTACGACAACGTGGCAGCCGTTATTTAGAAGTGTTTTCGCATCGCTGCCACTAATCTCATTCTGCGTTGCGCTTGGGAAGGCGCAGTCGCATTTAATACCCCAAGGCCGTTTACCCTCGAAATACTCGACTCCGAATCTGTCGGCGTATTCCTTGATGCGTCCACGCCGTACGTTCTTCAGATCCAAAACAAAGGCGAGTTTCTCGGCGTCAATACCGTCTGGATCATAGATTGTACCATTTGAGTCAGAGATGCTGACGACCTTCGCGCCAAGCTGGTAAAGTTTTTCTATGGTGTACTGTGCTGCATTTCCGGAACCGGAGACAGTACAGACCTTACCGTCAAAGCTCTCGCCGCGGGTCTTTAACATTTCCTGGGCGAAGTACACACAGCCATATCCGGTAGCTTCCGGACGAATGAGTGAACCACCCCAGTTTATCCCCTTACCGGTGAAGGCGCCGCTAAACTCGTTGCAAAGACGTTTGTACTGGCCAAACATAAAGCCAATTTCACGCTCTCCGACACCGATGTCCCCTGCGGGCACGTCCGTGTCGGGGCCAATATGGCGGAAAAGCTCGGTCATAAAACTCTGGCAAAAGCGCATAACCTCATTGTCGCTCTTGCCCTTGGGGTCGAAGTCAGCCCCACCCTTACCGCCGCCCATGGGCAGGGTGGTGAGGGAATTCTTGAAGACCTGCTCGAATCCGAGGAATTTCAGGATACTGGCGTTGACGGTAGGATGGAATCTCAGGCCGCCCTTGTAAGGACCAAGCGCACTGTTGAATTCAAACCGAAATCCGCGGTTGATGTGAATTTCGCCCTTGTCGTCCTGCCATGGCACCCGGAACATAATCTGCCTTTCCGGCTCAACTATGCGTTCGAGAATCTTTGCCTTGACATAGTCAGGATTTCTGTCAAGCACGGGCCCCAGACAAACAAGAACCTCTTTTACCGCCTGATGAAACTCGACCTCACCTGGATTGCGTTTTAAAACTTGTTCATAAACTGTTTCGATAATGTCCCTTGTTATCATAATTAAACCTCGGACGACCAGTAAATAAACTGTTCCATAAAGGAATTGAACAAAGGCTGAATAGCAGACTACTCCTTGACTTTATTCGATGGACTCTGACATAAGCTTTTCTTATTCTTAGTGACAAAACCTACATGTAAATAATCCCCTTTAGATTCCCTTCAATGTTGCGCCGGACGCTTCGGCCTTGCTAAGGGAACCTAATGTTTCTTTTTGCAGATTCGCTGAACGGAATCCAAGTAGTGCTTCAGTAACCAGAATTTCTCCAGAAACTCAGACCAACCGCAGGAAGGAACAAAACCGTCCTTCGCCTTGTCGAGAATCGCGCCTGACGAGGTAACGACCCGCTTGAATTCTTCCCAGATCTCCGCCCATACTTTGTTTGCATCCCCCGCGACCGAGTCAGCTACTTTTAGTAAATGCTCGAGTTCCGCCATAGGCGTGAAGGGTAGGATGAAAGATTCTTCATTTGGATCTCCAACGTCAGGTGTTTTTTCTCTCTCTTTCATTATCATGGCACTCTCATTCTTGGATAAAGTAAACCACATCCGCGCGGGCAAATAATATGCAACAACGCCCTTGATTCTCGTAGGTAGACTTTAGCAGATTATGTATCTATCTAAAACTGATTATAACTTACACATATATTGCATTAATTCTGTGGATTTTATGCCACATATAATGCCTATAAATCACACATAAAATTTATGTTTCATATTGACTCTTGAAAGAATAATTAAGCACGTAAGATATTATAACTCAATTACTTACAACTTGATGACCACGAGGGGAAAAAAACTTGACTTCTGACAGGTTTGCGGCGATAATATTCCTATTAGACGTTTGATACTCGAAATTAATATGTATTCTATGGGTGAAATAAAATGGCAGAGAAACATACCCGTGCGGAACTTTTAAAGCAAGTACAGACTCTCAGTAAGCGTGTAACGGAATTGGAGAGCGATTTGGCGTTGTGTCAGTCGCATTCAGAACTTGAATGGGCTTTGCGTGAGCGCGTCAAAGAATTGAACTGCCTCTATACGATATCCACGCTTCAGGAAACGCACTTTCATTCTGCAGAGCGGTTCCTTCAGAGCGTAGCTAATTGTCTGCCGGGAAGCTGGCAATTTCCCGAGTACGCGTGTGCGCGGATTGTTTACGGTGACAAAGATTATGTGACGGAAGGATTCAGCGAGAGCAAATGGCGAATGGCCGCTGACGTATTTGCCGATGGCAAGACTGTAGGCGTTGTGGAAGTGTTCTACCGGAAAGTAGTTCCTACAAACGCCGAAGGGCCATTTCTGAAGGAAGAGTATGCTCTAATTCGTGCGGTTGCCGAGCGGGTTGGCAGCGTTTTAATGCACATGAAGGCGGAGGCTGACCTACGTGCAGCCCACAAGGTCATACAGAGGGAACACAAGGCACTCCAAGAGGCAAACACAGCCCTGCGTGCAGTCCTATCCCAGCTTGAGGAGGATAAACGGGAGATAAAAGCATCCATTCTTGCTAATATCCAGAAGATTATCATGCCCATCGTCTTTGAGTTAGAGCTCGAAGTCAAAGGGCCTCAGCGGTCCTATGTGACACTGCTACGGCAGAGCCTCCACGACATTGCCTCGCCGTTTATGACGCAGATATCCAGAAATCATATGCAACTAACGTTAGTTGAGATTGCAATCAGCACAATGATACGCAACGGTCTGTCGAATAAGGAAATCGCACAGCTTCGATCCATCGCTCCGGCAACGGTCCAGCGACATCGAGAGAACATACGACGTAAGCTGGGCCTGAAAAACCGTAAAGTCAACCTCGCCACATATCTACAAAGCTCATTCTCCCAAGAATCTATGCAGAGTGCTGAAGATATGTAAGTATCCCTCACAACAAATTATAATAGTGTCTCTGAAAAAGAACAAGGGGAAAGTGCATCAAATTTGGAATAGACAGATACAGATTTGGAAACGACATTTGCAAGCGTAGCTAAGTTGCTTGCACCTGTCGGGTGCATTTGAAGCCTTTGCCCAAGTCGCACCAAAAACAGGTACTGGGCAGACTATCAGCCATAATAAGTTGTCCTTCGCAGGCAGAGCACAGATATTCTTGTCCAGTTTTCATAGGTCCGGGGCAAGGTGTGATGGTCATTGGACATAAGTCAATGCAGGTGTTGCAGCCTTTGCAGAAGTCGGGCTTACGGCCGAAAGGAAATGCAACGCGGCGATTATTACCTCGCCCCACAAAGCCGAGCGCTTTAGCCTGCCACATCTCAGCGCAAACACGCACGCATCGCCCACACAAAACGCAATTGTCATTATGGAAAGGATATCGCACTTGCCTAACTCCGCAGCGGACCGCAATGTCCTGTATGGCTCGTGAGTTCGGGGCCTGGGAGACAAGCAGTTCAGCGATATTACGGCGTAAACGTTTTATTCTATCAGTATCCGTGCGTATTACCATACCTTCGGCCACATTCAATGTGCAGGAAGCGGTTACCCTTGACCTGCCATCAACAATGTGTTCCACGATGCAAAGCCGGCAAACACCAATGTCTGATAGCCCCGGATAATGACATAAATGAGGTATGCAGATTCCATACTCCATAGCTACATCGAGAACTGATGTGCCCATCGCAGCGGTTATCTTTGCCCCATCGATTGTTAATGTTATGTATTCTTGCACAGTAAACTCCTTAACAAACGTTGATTGCCTCGAACTTGCATACATCTTTGCATATTCCGCATTTGGTACATAAGTCTTGGTTTATTTTGTGTGGTTTCTTTTGTTCACCAGTAATCGCCTTGTGAGGGCAGGCCTTTAGGCATGCATCACAACCGTTACAATTTTCTGCATTAACGCTGTATTGAATAAGTGCACGACAGACACCGGCAGGGCAGGATTTTTCTTGAATGTGGGAATCATACTCTTTGCGGAAGTAGCGAAGCGTGGATAACACTGGATTCGGCGCTGTCTTACCTAAGGCGCAAAGGCACGTCTCGCCCATTGTCCCCCCAAGCTCTTCAAGAAGTGGCAATTGTTCCGGCCGACCACGACCTTCGGTTATATCTGTAATGGCCTCAAGCATTCTGCTTATGCCCAGCCTGCAAGGAATACATTTGCCGCAGGATTCATCCTGTAAGAACGTGAGAAAATACTTGGCCAAATCTACCATGCAGGTTCGTTCGTCCATGACGACCAGTCCGCCGGAGCCGACCATAGAACCCGCCTCAGTAAGAGTTTCGAAGTCCACTGGCAGGTCGAATTTTTCAGCGGGCAGGCACCCACCTGAAGGCCCGCCGGTCTGAACAGCTTTGACTGCTGCTCCATCATACGCCCCTCCGCCAATATCATATATGATTGTCCTTAAGGGCGTTCCCATTGCTACTTCGACAAGACCTGTGTTTTTTACACGCCCGGTAAGGGCAAATATTTTTGTCCCCTTGCTGTTTTTGGTCCCTTTTGAGGCAAACAATGCTGCTCCTTTGTTGATGATTAATGGCACGTTTGCCCATGTCTCAACGTTATTAAGACACGTTGGTTTGTGCCAGAGACCATCTTTAACTGTGTGCACGTCCTTTGGCCGAGGCTCTCCAACTTTACCTTCGAGCGATGCCATCAGGGCTGTGGATTCGCCACATACAAAGGCACCTCCACCACGAGCAATATCCACATCAAATGAAAGGCCTTTGCCGAGGATGTTTTTGCCCAATAGGCGGAGCTGACGTGCTTGTTCTATAGCTTTTCTGGCGTGAACAACCGCAAGGGGATACTCCTTGCGAACATATATGAACCCCTGACTGGCACCAATTGCATAGCTGCCTATTAACATACCCTCAAGGATAGCGTGAGGGTTGCCTTCCAGAACGCTGCGGTCCATATATGCACCGGGGTCGCCCTCATCGGCATTGCAGATAACAAACTTCTCATCGCCTATGGCGGCTCGGCACTGTTCCCATTTGCGACCGGTAGGATAACCGCCACCGCCACGGCCTCGCAGGCCGGAAGCCTTGATTTCCTTGATGACTTGTTCCGGGGACATTTCGCCGAGCACTTTTGCCAAGGCTGAATAACCACCGATAGCAATATAATCTTCAATGCTGCATGGAGCTATCCTACGATTCTGACTCAATAAGACGCGGTCTTGAGCTTTATAAAAGGGAATTTCTTTTTCTTTGGTAATCTTCTTGTCAGAGACAGGGTCGGTATAAAGTAATTCCTCGATGACCTGTCCATTTTGGATTGTCTTGCTAATAATTTCACTGACATCGTCTTCTGAAACTCGGCAGTAGAATATATTGGCAGGGTCAATGACCATAATTGGCCCCTGCTCACAAAAGCCGTGGCAGCCAGTAACACGAACTTGCACCGAGTCAGATAGTCCTGTGGAGAAAAGTTTGGTTTGGAGAGTCTCGACAACTTTCATGCTTTCTGATGCTTGGCAACCAGTTCCGCCGCATATTGTTACCATTGTGGATATGCCTAATTTTTGGGCCTGCAGCGATTCTCGAAGTTCCTTGATATCTTCTATTGTTTTAAGTTCAGGCATCGGCGGCTACCTCCTTCTCGGCTTCTTGAACCGACTGAGCCAACTTACGTAATTTATTTGGCGTCATATTTCGATGGTACTTACCGTCCAATACAACGATAGGCCCAAGAGCACAGGCCCCAAGACAATTGACACGCTGCAGCGTGAAGAGATTATCTTGTGTTGTTTGGCCTGGCTCTATATTGAGCTGGCCCTTTACATCATCTAACAACCGTGGTGCTCCACGTACATGGCAAGCTGTGCCCATACAGACGGTAATGATATGGCGACCGCGTGGGGATAGACTAAAGGCCTTATAAAAGTTGGCAACCTGATAGACCTCGATTACAGGAACGCCTAATTCCTTGGAAACGGTGGTCATTACATCCTCAGGAATGTATCCAAAGGCCTCCTGCACATCCTGAAGCACCTCGATAAGCTGTTGCGGCTGGCTGCGTCTGTTATCTAAGATTGTCTCAAGTACGTTCTCAGACATTGCTACCTCCCGTGCTAATGCCATAAAAACATCATGTCAAGGCTTGACAAATATTAGGATAGAAGATATGAAAAAATAGTAAATACAATTAGAATACCCTAATAGTGCATATAAAATATATGTATTATTATTATTTATTATCTATAAAATGTACTATAAAAATAGGTATTCAGGAGCTAAGCAATGAAAAAACCTTCATTCAAGAAGCCCGCTGCAGTCACGCCCCGGTTTGGCGCCGGCAATCATCAACGCTGGTACATTTTGCCAAGCGAGGCATACGGCCCAACTGAGGTAGAAAGGGCATTGCGGGAACGGATAAAAGAGCTAAACTGCCTCTACGGCATTACTCGACTTACAGAGGGTGGCCCTGATTCCATAGAGGAATTTCTGCAACGAATAGTAAGCATCCTACCTCCAGCTTGGCAGTATCCGGAGATCACCTGCGCGCGCATCACATTCCAGGGACAAATATACAAGACCGAAGATTTTAAGTTCACAAAATGGCGTCAGGCTGCCAGGATAATGATGTTCAATGAACCTATCGGTGAGGTCGAGGTATTTTATACAGAGCAGAGGCCGGCTCTGTATGAAGGGCCATTTCTCAGAGAGGAACGTACCCTGATAGACGCTGTGGCTGAAAATATCGGTGCGGTTGCAATGCGTTTCTCCGCTGAACGTAAACTCCAGGAGACAAACAAGCAGCTAACGGTGGAGCGAGAGGCGCTTCGCGAAGCAAATGCAACGCTCAGAGCAGTTTTAACCCGTATTGAGGAAGAGAAGCTTAAAATCCACAAAGACATCCATGCCAATGTCCAAAAGGTCCTGATGCCCATCATTTACGCTTTGCTGACGGAGGTTCCCAACCCGCAACGCAAGTACGTGGAGTTGCTCAGAGACAATTTGATGGAGATATCATCTCCCTTTATTAATCAACTGACGGAGAGGTACCGATCGTTAACACCTACAGAGATAACTATATGCAACATGATCCGTACCGGACTGCGAAGCAAAGAGATTTCTGAGATACGAGGTGTATCCACCGCCACAATAAGCCGTCACCGGGAAAGAATTCGACGCAAGCTCGGAATAATCAATAAAGATGTGAATTTAACGAGCTATCTACAGACAACAGGTTCAGATTTCGGGTTTCAGGGATAGGGAACTCCTGACTCCTGACTTCTGAAACCTGACACCTGACATCTCTTAGCCGTTTATAATCGCTTCAGCTTCTTGCCTGTATGCGTCCATAACATAAGGGATACCGGATACCTGAGCGGCTTCGGGAGTTAAGGCCATAAGGTCGTCTCTGCTGATAGTTGAGACCCTGAAATTTCGGCTGCCAGCCATCAATTGCTGCAGACCGACTTTGAGTTTATCTACGAATGTGTAAAGCCCAATTGCTCCCATCGGCATTTCCTCAACGGTGTCCCTGCCGTATTTGGCGACGAGATCCTCATAGCAGATAAAGATTTCCGCAACCCTTGTCCCGAAGTGACTGATGGTATTTGGTAGGGCGTTTGCGCCTTCCTGCAGCCATAATCCTATATTTTTTCCGACCATTCCCGGAATCATCAGCGCGCGGCCTATACAGACAGCTTTTACAAAAGGTGCACCCATTGCCAGAACCTTGAAGATGTGGTCCTCTGTGCTAAAGCCGCCTGCAATTGCGATATCCGGAATAAAAGCACCTTTGGCAGCTAACTTCTGGCACAACTGGTAACACATTGATTGTAAGTAGAAGGTCGGAATGCCCCATTCCTCCATCATACGCCAGGGGCTCATACCTGTTCCGCCTGGTGCACCATCGATAGTCACCAAGTCTAATTTTGCAACCGACGACCATTTAATGGCCATTGCCAACTCACGCATTGGATAGGCTCCTGTTTTAAGCGTTACACGTTTTGCACCAAGCTTGCGTACCCGCTCGACCTCTTTCATAAAGCTTTCCTGGTCAACGAAGCCGAGGCGTGAGTGCCTTTCAAAGTGTTTCAGAGCACCGTCTTTGAAGGCTTTCTGAATGGCCTCAAGAGATGGGTCAGGGGTGACCAAATAACCTCTTTTTTGCAGTTCAAGGGCCCGTTCAAGTGAATCGACCTGAATCTCACCGCCGATACATTTTGCACCCTGGCCCCATTTAAGCTCAATGCTCTTGATAGCCAGCTTCTCAATGGCATATTCAGCAACTCCCAGACGCGTATCTTCTACGTTCATTTGCACAATCATATCGCCGTAGCCCTCGTTCCATCTGAGATATTGCTCGACGCGTTTGGCCATATTCGGTGCTTTTTTAATCTTGCCGTTTGAATCCAGTTCGAGATCCGGGTCGATACCGCAGACGTTTTCGCCGCAAACTATCGTAATGCCGGAGATAGCGGCGCCGGCGGCAAAATGCTCCCAGTTTTTGCGGGCAATGTCTGTTGAACCTAAAGCACCGGTAAATATGGGCATGCGCATCTTGACCTTGGTCTCGCAGCCGTATTGAGTCTCAGTGTTGACCATTGGAAATAGTGTGTTGTCTGGATTGCCGACCTGACCCGCAGGTAGGCCCTCTGCACCCAGAGCGTAGCCTTGGATATTAAGATGTGAATAGTCAATAGGATAATTTTTGTCGCCGCCGGCGGTGAGAGTACCGAACGGGCCGGGATAAATCACTTCTCGGCCGCGGAAGGAGGCCTTGAAAATCTCACAATTGCCTCGACAGCCATCGATACAACGGGTACAGATACCGGAAACAGGCGAAACACTTCTCGAACGGTTTGAAGTTTGCGTAACCTCATTGGAATTGGGTTGCTGTAGATTCATTTTTTACTCCTTATTCACAAAACCATAGATTTTTCTTTTTTTTAATTAGCAATGCTAATAATATAAACTAAAATAATAATATAGTGGTCGATGAAGCTAAGCAACTACTTTATGTTGATATAAATTATAAGAAGAGCTTATAATGCATATAGAAACACTAAAGATATTCTGCGATTTAGCTGAGTTATTGAGCTTCTCGAAGACCGCCGAGAAACACCTTATGAGTCAATCTGCGGTTTCACAGCAGCTTGCGCAACTGGAGCTTTTGCACAAGTGCCAGCTAATCGACCGAAAGAAAAGGCCGATTGAGCTTACAAAAGAAGGCCATTTGTTTAACCAGACCTGCAAAGAAATACTTGACAAATATGAACAACTGAAGAATGAACTAAGCGCTTTGCAAAAATCCTCAGCCAGCAGAATAAACGTAGCTGCAATTTTCAGTATCGGTATGCACACGCTGCCGGACTACGTTAAAAGATTTATGGTCAGCTATCCTAATGTCAATGTCCATATTGAATACTTTAGCGCCCAGCGGATTTATGAATTGGTCTTAGCCGGCGATATTGATATTGGCCTTGTGGCTGTTCCGAAAAGAGACAGAAGATTGGAGGTATATGACTTTGAGGCCGAGCCGCTGGTTTTGGTCTGTAGCCCAAAACATCCTTTATCAAACGAATCGCAGGTTGATATTCATAGATTGCAGTTTGAAAGATTTATCGCTTTCGAGAAAGGCGTCCCTACGCGGGCGTGGATAGATGGTATTTTAGAGCGTTACAACATTGTTGTCCGGCCGGTTATGGAATTCGATAATATCGAAACCGTCAAACGAGCAGTGGAAATAAACTCAGGGATAAGCATACTGCCGCAGACTGCTATCCTTCAGGAACTCGGCAGCGGCACGATAAAGGCGATTACCTTTTCGAATGAGAATTTTGTCAGGCCGACCGGAATAATTGTTCGTAAGGGTAAAATTCTGGGCAAAGCTGGCCGATACTTTATTGAGCTGCTGCAGAACAAAGCTAAATAATACGAATATCGAATGTCGAACACCGAATATCGAATGGTGAATATCGGGAGTTAGTGACTGCGCTGGTGATGGCAGAAGAGGTGTAATAGGCGATAAGAGCAAAAGGCAACTTATAACTTATGCTCTTATAATTTGTGCTCTGTTTGTACTAAGCTGTTGTTACAAAGTTTTTAGACAATCGTCTCTTCTGTCATTCCCGCGCAAGCGGGAATCCAGGAATAAAACGGTTTGATGCGTAGCCTCAGTCAAATCATTGTCTAAAAACTTATTCCAGGTAGCTTAGTTATGAGATATGTCAATTAAAGCTGTAATATTTGATTTGGATGGGACAATAACTCAGCCCTACTTTGATTTTGACGCCATTCGCGAAGAGATGGGGTTAGCCAGGGATTCCGGGCCAGTTCTGGAGTCAATGGAGAAAATGACCGTTCAACAGCGTCAGGAGGCAGAAAAAATATTACATTATCACGAACAAAAGGCGATAACGGAATCCAAGCTTAACGCCGGCGCAAAACAAACACTTGCGGCGCTTCGTGCAGCGGGCATTCATATTGGGATATTAACTCGTAACAGGCGCAGCAATGCGATTGCTATCTCCCGCAAGCATAAATTGAAATTCGACGCCATAGTCGGCAGGGAGGAAGGGCCGGTTAAACCCGACGCCTTCGGCGTGCTGCGGCTGTGTGAGCGATTCGGAGTAAAGCCGGAAGAAACATTACTTGTAGGCGATTATCTGTTCGATTTACTCTGTGCCAAAGCAGCAGGTGCCGTTGCGGTGCTGCTGACCAATCACGAACGGTCCCGCGAGTTCGCCGAGAATGCAGATTTTTGCATCGAAAACATCAGCGGGGTACTCGAAATTATTGAAAACAAGACATAGCACATAGCGTTAGCGTATAAAGAAAAGGGCAGACAGATTTTAAAATGAGTAAAAAGATAATTTCCACAGTAGCCATTATCTTGCTATGGACGGTTAGTACCTGCTGGGCATGTCGCAGTGCTTTCTGCCCGCCGCCCCGCTTCGAGGAAACCGCAGGGGCAGGCGAAAGCGGAAACGATGGCACGGAAAGCCAGGCCGGCTGTCAACCTGAAGGCCCAGATGCCAATTCTATTGAGACAATCTTAGAACAATTAAGGCAGAAAACCGCGGAGCTTAAATCCTATCGGGGACAGGTTGAATACAAATTCATTCAGCCGTTACTCGAATCAGTGGCGCTGCGGAAAGGTGTTTTGTATTATGCGAGGTTTGGCAAACAATCGAAGCTGCGGATAAATTTTGAGACACTCAAACAGGATGATGAAAAAGAGCAAAAATACGTCGAGAACTTTATCTTCGACGGCGTCTGGCTAACGCATATCGATTATCAAATCAAGGCGGTCAAACGTTATGAATTGACTGAGCCCAATAAGCCGTTGGATGCCTTTGACGTGGCCAGTAAGAATTTACCGATAATCGGCTTTGCCAAAATAGACGATTTGGAGAGGCAGTTTGAGATAAAACTGGTTGAACAAAAAAAAGACAAGCCGGAAGGTTTTATCCAGTTGCATTTGAAGGTTAAGCCGGATTCGATTTATAAAGATGACTATATCTCTATCGATTTTTGGATTGACAGGGAGTTGGCGCTGCCGGCGAAAGTGGTTGCTGTTTCGACCGAAGAAGATATTTACGAGATAAAATTTCTCAAGCCGGAGCTTAATAAGAAGATAAATAAAGAAGTGTTTGAGTACAAAATTCCCAAAGATTTCGGTGAGCCGGAAATAATTCCGCTGAAGAAAAAAGGCGAATGAAAAGGTGCTGAAATGAAATATGCTGCGAAAACAACTCTTAAGCGCCCGGGTCGCAGATTATCCTGTGCCGCGATGTTCTTGTGCTCTTGTGTTGTGCTCTTATCCCCAGATATTTCTATCGGTGCCGAAACACTGCCCGAAACAGCGAGGCTTCTACCTCCAGAAACAATCCTGCTGGCCGATATCGATGATTTCAGTCGATTCCGAACCGGATTCGAGGAAACGAAGCTTTATAAATTCTATAAGGACCCTGCAATGGCGCCTTTTGTCGATGACTTTAAGAGCAAATGGCGTGAAAAGATCCGCAAGCTGGATAACGAGTTTATCAGGGTAGTTGCTGAGGCAGATGCTTTGCCTCAGGGCAGAGTGGCCGTTGCTATAGTGCTTAATCCGTCATTGGCGGGTATGGTTGGGGCCGGTGGTGCCGGCCCGCCAATGGCGGAAACGAAAGGTGCCGATGAGCCGCCGTTTTTGTTCATAACCCAGTGGGGCCAAACGATAGCCAAAATCAAAGAAGCGGTGGATAAAATGGCCGGAAAAGCCGTCGAAAACGGTGCCTACCGGAAGGTTGAAGATTACCGCGGCGTCAGTATCACAACCATAACGGGGCAGTCTTCGGCAGATATAAGCTATTGTTTTATTGACGATACTCTCATAGAGTCTGTGAATCCGGACGTCCTTAAATTCGTCATCGCACATATCAAAGGCACCGGCAGCCCGACACTGGCCGACGACACCGATTATACAGCCACCATAAAATCCACCGGGCCCTCTGCCTCCGGTCGGATTGATTTCTACGTTAATATAAAACAAATCATCAAAACGATAATTGCCGAGGATGACACCGGCGAGGCAAAAACAATAGTAGCCAACCTGGGTCTTGATAATGTTACATCTTTCAGATGTTCAATTGACTCTGGTGGCCAGTCGTCGGCGGGCGGGGGCTCATCTTTCGCAAAAGCATTCCTGAAAATCGAAGGCAGGAAAAAGGGTATTTGCAAAATGCTCGATATCGAGTCGGCCCCCTTTAGAGCGCCGCAGTTCATCTCAGCCTTGGTATGTTCGGTATCATTTGTGAATTTGAATATCCAAAATGCCTATAATGAGCTTGCCAATATTCTTACCGGTTTTTCACCACAATATGCTTCGATGATGTATATGCCGCTTGTGCCTGCGAGCCCGCAGGGCGAACCGTCACTGCAACTGAAGGCTGATATTATCGACCATCTCGGCTCACAGGTTATAACAGCCCAGAGCAAGCCGCTTTTCAACGCTGGTGTGCGGCCGCCAGCGGAATCACTTATAGCTGTGGCGGTAAACGACAGCGGTGCTCTTGAAAAATCTTTATCATTTCTGCACAGCTCAGTAATAGCTCCGAACAATCCTGACGCCAAGCGCGAGCTTCTGGGCCACACGATATATTTAGTTGACCCCATGGCTATGCTGCCGGCTCCCAGGCCGGGCAAGAGAAAACCGATGCAAGATGCGTTAGGGGCAACTGGCGAAGAGAAGCTGCCGCACCGTCCGTGCGGACTTCTAACGGGGCAAGCACCTCGCAGGCCAAGTGTCCCTGAAATACCCAAATTGGCATTCACAGTTACTGACACTCATTTGATTTTCGGCAGTGAGTCTGTTGTTGAGCAAGCCATTCGGGCACTCTCCAGTAGCGGGACCGTATCAATGGATTCTTCGAATTGGTTTAATAAGGCCAAATCGGCTATTCCTTCAGTGGTCGGGATGGCCAGTTTGCGGGACAATGCGGCTTCGGGTGAAGCCATCTGGTCGGCCCTGCGCAGATTGAAGCCGAGCGGCAAAAGAGGCAAAGCTGAGGATTTAGGTATTGAGATAGGCATCGGGATGAACCCCGGCTCAGTCTTTTTGCATATGGTGTTTTTGGAGGCTGGTTTTGATTTGTGTAATTTCAGTCTTTTGCCTGAGTTTGATGCTGTGCGTAAGTATTTTGGCTTATCCGCCTTTTACGGCATCAGCAGGCCGGACGGCTTCTTCTTTGAATTTAAGTATCTTGATTCGCCCGGCATCGAATAATACCCCATATCATACACGGTGACTCTTATCTTTTTCCAGAGAGAGAGCAAGCAGGATACGATGTCACCTTCCCTCAGCCAGTCTAAATTGCCACTTGACAGGATTTGAAAAACGGATACTTTTTGTAATATAAATTTGCCGATAGATGATTGAAGTAGATAGCGCACATATTCCGGCATAAATGCGAAATTATGCGGTTCTGAATGCACTGTAGAGTTTAACAGGAGCTTAACATGAAAGCAAGCGACTTGAGACCGGGCATGGCTATTACACTGGACGGACAATTGTATGTGTGTGTTGCAGCCACACACGTTACGCCCGGAAACTTGCGGGCATTTGTGCAAGCAAAACTGCGGCGGATTTCCGATAGAGTGATAATCGAAAAACGTCTGCGCTCCACGGAAGAAATCGAACAAGCGTTTCTTGACCGCCGTCAGATGGAATACCTCTACTCCGACGGTACCGGACATATCCTTATGGATAGCCAGACCTACGACCAGATTACCGTCAGCGATGATTTGATTGGCGAATCGATTAAATTCTTTAGACCCAACACGTCTTTGACGGCCTTATTGCACCGGGAAAATGTTGTTGATATTGAGCTACCCAAAGTTGTTGAGCTTACTGTTACGGAAACTACGCCGGTGCCCAAAGGTGCCACATTAACTAATCAGCTAAAAGAGGCTGTTTTAGAGACGGGCCTAAAAACTCGCGTCCCGCCTTTTATCGAGGTCGGCGAAGTAGTCCGTATCAGTACCGACGATGGCTCATACATCTCAAGGGCGAAGTAGCTCTACAAAATTTCCGCAGCAGATTTCGAACAGTCAGTAGAGAAGTTAAAACATTAAAAAAATTGTCTTTTGTAATATTTCTGCTCCTCCCAACATCTATTTGATAATAATCGCTAAAGTAAGACATACACATAGTTTCTCTAATCGGTTATTAGTGTGCCTTGTAGATAGAAAAGAGCAAAGGTTGTCATTTCGAGCGAGCTATAGGCGAGTCGAGGAGGACATGGTTCGCTTTAGATCGAACCGGACGCGTTTGCTGTCTGTTTTTTTAATAGATTTCTCCACTTCGCCTCCATGCTTTTTTGCGAAATCAAGAATGGAGGCTTCGGTCGAAATGACGGTGAGTCTTTTCTATAGAGAATTATTAGTGTATAACTTTATTAAGAGGATAAGTGATTATGCCGGAGGCGCCGGCGCGCTTCAAGGCGGGAACCAGCGACCGCTCGACCTTGTCATCGATAATCACTTCTATTGCCACATAATCAGAATCGGCCAAACTCGAAATAGTCGGGCTCTTTTCAGCAGGCAGTATCTTCAATATCGACTTTAAGTCGTCCTTTTTTATATTCATCTTCAAGCCGACTTTGCTGCGGGCTTCGATTGCTGCATTGAGAAGTATGGAGATGTTTTCTATTTTTTGGCGTTTGAACTTATCGTTCCACGCCTTCTTATTTGCGATAAGTCTTGTCGTCGAGGTTATCACGGTATCTATTATTCGCAGATTATTTGCCCGCAGCGACTCGCCGGTCTCGGTAAGCTCCACTATCGCATCTGCCAGGCGGGCTTTTACCTCCGTGGCGCCCCAGCTAAATTCAACCTTAACTTTGATATTTTTGTCTGCGAAGTATTTTTTTGTTACGTTAACCAGCTCGGTTGCGATTATACCGCCAGCCAAATTCTTCGCGGTTTTAACCTGTGATTCATCGGGGACAGCCAGCACCCATCTGGCTGGATTGATTGTGGACTTGCTATAGGCAAGCTCGCAGACATCCACCACATCACAGTCGTTCTCCATTATCCAGTCGTAGCCGGTGATGCCGGTATCGAGAACGCCGTCGGCCACATATCTGCCCATCTCCTGTGCCCGCAACATAACCAAAGTGATTTGCTCGTCATCTATGTGCGGCAGGTAGCTCCTTTCGGAATCGGCGATGTGGAACCCGGCTTTACCAAAAAGTTCGATCGTTGCCTTTTGTAAACTGCCCGCTGGGATACCTAATTTTATTTTATTTTCTGACATCTCAAATCTCTATGGTCAAAAGGTCAATTAACTACTTACTTTAGCTGCTTGTTCATTTTCGTGAGCATCGAGTATTACTTTTTCCTTTATCTGTTTTATTTTCGTTTTAGTTGTTGCTTTCGCGGCTGTTTGCTGGATGGTTTTGGCTTTTTTCTTCTTTCCGCCTTCGCCTGCTTCGCTTTCACTTCTTAAAAGAGCATAGAATTCGTAAGCATTTTTGGCTGGAATCTGCTTGGCTAAAAATCCTTCTATCTGCTGCTCATCGGCTCCGGGGTCGACCAGTTCGTTGCTTCTGAGGTATTCAATCATCTTTTTTGTAAGAGGTATAGCGTGGCCTTGCAGAGATGTGAGCGTACAATAATCGACAGCGAAACGGCTGGAACCATCTATTTTCTCAAGAACCTGTTTGGCCGGACGTTTGCCCATTTTTTTCAGCGACTCTAAGCTGACTTTGTGATATTGGTTGAATATGGCCCTCAAAATCCTGGTGATTGTTGAGGCTATATCGTTTGCAACAGGCGTATCACAGCCCAACTGCTCAACAATTTCTTCTGTTTGCGAAACCCGCAAATCGTTCAAATCAATGAAATAATCGGCAAACCTCTTAATCGCGCATTGTGCCGCCTTCTCGCTTAATTCAGCGCTGATAATAGCATAGATGAGTGCATCCGCCGGTTCATCATAGGTAACTTTTTCGGGTTTCGGATATCTGCGGCTCAGTGAGCGGTACAACTTTTGTATTTTTTTAGAATACTCTTTACTGTTTTTCATATCGGCCTCTACAAAGGGCCACCGATAGGCGGCAACAGTTCAGCGTTTTACCATTTCACCACAAGCCCGTCCAGCGGTTTCACTGTCCGACCGTCTCCTCGTCCCAATCATTCTCGGATTCAGTATCGTTCAGCTCGTTGGCTGCCTGGTCTATCAGTTTCATAGTCTCCAGCGTTTTCTTGAATTTCTCATCCCGGTAAAAATGCAAAACAGGACAGAATTTGCTCCGCAATCTACCGGCTAACAATGATTGTATTCGGCTCCTTGCGTGCGTGATTGCCGCGAAAGTCTTGTTCTGTGTGGCATCATCCTTACCAAAAATGCTGAGATATACATCGGCACTGCGCAAATCAGCAACCATATCAACTCGTGTGACACTCACGAATCCCTCAATACGTGGGTCATTAAGATGGTGGGCGATAGCGTCACTGACCGCTTCTTTTACCACGCGAGCCACTTTTTCCTGTCTTCGCGTTGCCATGCGACTATTTACTGTTGGCTGTTGTTTCGCAGTTCCAACGTCAATATTCAATTTTCGATTTTTAATTAAAGTGTTCTGGCTACTTTCACGATTTCGTAAAACTCAAGGACGTCATCGACCTTAATATCGTCGAATCCTGCCACCTTAATTCCGCATTCGAGACCTGCCTTGACCTCGCGAACGTCGTCCTTAAAATGCTTTAGCGACTCGATGCTCAGGTTGTCTCTGAGCACAATATTGTCACGTATCAATCGCACCTTTGCATTCTTGTTCACGTAGCCGCTGCTGACAAAACAGCCGGCCACTGTACCAACTCGTGAAATCTTAAACGTAACTCTTACCACGGCTCTTCCGAGCGAATTCTCTATCTCTTCCGGCTCAAGCAGACCGACCATTGATTTTTGCAAATCTTCGGTTATACGGTAGATGATATTGTAAAGTCTTATCTCAACGCCTTTGGTTTCTGCTATCTTGGCTGCGTGTTCTTCGGGGACGACGTTAAAGCCGATAATAATGGCATTTGACGCCTCAGCAAGTACAACATCACCTTCTGTAATTCCGCCTGGTGCCGCGTGCAGAATATTAATCTTTACCTCCTCGGTGCTCATCTCAGACAAGTATTTTGTCAGAACATCGATAGAACCCTGTACGTCGGCCCGTAGGATAAGGTTCAACTCTTCGGTTTTGCCCGCCTCTATTTGGCTGAATAAATTATCCAGTGTTACCTGCCTGCGTTCTGTCAGAGAGCTTTCTCTTGAGCGAATCTGGTTTTCCTCTGCGGCGGCCTTGGCCCTGTTGATGTCATCCAGACAGTAAAATCTATCCCCTGCCTGCGGGACATCGCTCAGACCTGTTATCTCCACCGGCATAGAGTTTGTAGCTGTCTTTATGTTCTTGCCATAGCTGTTTTTCAACATTTTTACTCTTCCATAGGTGCTGCCGGCTAATACTACATCGCCTTTTTGTAGTTGGCCTTCTTTAATTAACAAAGTTGCCACAGGACCACTCTGTGCCGACAGCCTTGCCTCAACAACCCATCCTGTTGCAGGGATTGTTCCATCGGCCTTGAGTTCAAGCAGTTCAGCTACATAATCGAGAGATTCGAGCAAATCATTTATGCCTTCCCCGGTCAGTGCGCTGGTTTTGACGACTTCTGTCCGGCCTCCCCATTCAGCGGGTGTCAGCTCGTGCTCAGCTAATTGGGAGTAAACACGATTTATGTCGCAGCCGGGAAGGTCTATCTTATTCAATGCCACAATAATCGGCACATTTGCTGCCCTGCTGTGGGCTATCGCCTCGATGGTTTGTGGCATCACCCCATCGTCGGCGGCGACCACCAGCACTACAACATCAGTCATATTGGCGCCTCTGGCGCGCATAGCCGTAAAAGCCTCGTGTCCGGGAGTATCGAGAAATGTCACTTTCTTGTTGTCCCAGGTAACTTCAGATGCACCGATATGCTGTGTAATGCCGCCTGCTTCGCCGGCCGCTATCTGAGTCGACCGAATTTTGTCCAGCAGGCTTGTCTTGCCATGGTCGACGTGTCCGAGCATTGCAGCAACCACCGCTCGCTTCTGGAGATTGTTTCTTTGGCGTTTTTCAAATTCAACGCGTATCTGTTCTTCCAGTGTGCTCCTGTGTTGCACCTCCAGCTCAGTGTCGAACTCCAGAGCAATCAGTTCTGCAACGTCGTTACTTATGACCTCATTGGCTGTGGTCATTACGCCTTGTTGTAGCAGTTTGCCGATAATATCCGTTGATTTAATCGCCAAAGCTGCAGATAAGTCCTTTACTGTAATTGGCTCGCTAACAACGGCTTTTTTCGGCCTAACAACAGCAACTTTGTGCTTGAGCTTGGCGCTGATTTTGCGCATCGGCCTTAATCGCAGGCCTTCACCGCCAGCGGCATCAAGCCGGGCTTGTCTTTCCTCGATGTCTCTTTGTCGCCATTTGCTGCTGAGTTTGGATCTCCTTATTATCTCCAAATCTTGCTCGTCTTGCCTTCGCCCGTGTGTCCTTTCTTTGTATCGCTTTGGTAATTGTCTCTTTTCCTTCCTGAGCGGGACCAAAGCTAAATTCTCCTGCTCTTTTTCGCTGTACATCAATGGCTCAGTAACAGGTGCATCGTACCTGACTCTCGGTCTGGACCGTGGTCGTGGTAACGGCTCCGGAGCCTCGATCCGAACAACGGTGGGGCCGCTCAGTCGAGCAGGCTCCGGCTTTTCCAAGATCGGCCCAGCAGGTAGTATCGGTTCGGGCTCCGGCTGTTTTGGTTCGAAGGTTATCTGTTCTTCTTTGAGTACCGGCTCTTCTATGGTTACCGCTGCTGCCTGTTCTTGCTGTTTTTGTTCAGCTTCTGTTGCAGTAACTGGCTCGGCTGCTGTCTCGGTTTGCTTGACAAGCGGCTTTGCCGGCTCAGCTTTTTGAGCTTTTGTTTTCTTCACCGGCGGTGTTCGTTTTGGTTTCTTTTTGATTCGGACCTTTTCCAAATCCACCTTCTCGGACATCTCAACAGTTGTAATATTCTCCCCTTCGCTGAACCATTCCCGGATAGTTGCCGCCAGACCAGCCGATATCACCGACATATGGTTCTTGACGTCCAGACCCTCATTCTGGCACTTTTTGATGATAGCAGAGCTTTTTACACCAAGTTCCTTGGCCAAAATGTAAACTCTTGTAGTAGCCAAAAAACAAATCTCCGATATTAGCCGTTCTTAGTATCGATAAGCTTTACGATTCACAACACAGGTTTATTGTTCATTCTCCACTGCTTTTGTCTGTGGGGCCAGCTCCTTGTCCGCCTTTTTTTCTTTTGACTCAGCCGCCAGACGTTTCACTTCTTCGGCTGCCGCTGCAGCCAATCTTTCAGCGATGTCCGAATCGATTTTTAGTTCGTTAATCAATGGTTCGACCCCTACATCATCCAGGTCTGGAACGGATATGACGCCCAGAGCAATCAGCTTGTCAACGATTGTATCGTCGGCCTCTTCCACGCTTTTGACGCAGTTTGTCAATCGTTCGATACCTTGATTGTATTCATCCGGCGTTAGGATATCGATATCCCAGCCGGCCAGCCTGGCGGCTAAGCGGACATTCTGGCCGTGCTTGCCGATAGCCAGACTAAGTTGATCCTCATCGACAACCACTGTCGCCCGTCCCAGTTCGAAGCACAAGGCGATTTCACTGACTTTTGCCGGCATCAACGCATTTGCCACGAGCACTTGCGATGACTCATTCCAGCGGACGATGTCTATTTTTTCTCCGCCAAGCTCATCGACTATGTTCTTTATTCTGCTGCCCCGCACCCCTACACAGGCCCCGACAGGGTCAACCTTGTCGTCGAATGAGACCACTGCAACTTTGGTTCTATAGCCTGCCTCTCGTGCAAGTGCTCGTATTTCGATGATTTTTTCATTTATCTCCGGCACCTCTAACTCAAACAATCGGCGAATAAACTCAGGATGTGTGCGGGAGAGGATAATTTTGACCTGATTGGAAGTCTCTTTTACATCGAGAATCAAACATCGAATTCTCTCACCCACCCGATGCGTCTGGCCCATTATCTGTTCGCTTTTTGGCATAAAGCCCTCTGTCCAGCGGTCCAGGTTAACAATCAGTGTTCCACCTTCGTATCGCACGACCGAGCCGCTCACGATTTCTCCTTTTCGCTGGACAAACTCAGCATAGATACTATCTCTCTCGTCAGCCCGTATCTTTTGGATCATCACCTGCTTGGCTGTCTGGGCGGGGATTCGGCCGAGCTGTTTTATATCGATTTGCACATTGTCCTTAAAGGCGGTGATTTGACCGGTGTTGCGATCGATGCTGACAACTATATTGCTTTCCGGCTCGCCGAAATGCTTCCTTGCTGCCGAAACCATAGCTTCTTCCAGGTCCACAAATATCGATTCCTTATCGATATTTTTGTCGTGGGCAATGTTATCCACGATTCTGAGTAATTCCTGACTCATTGTCCTTATCTCTTATTAATCCAACACCAGTTCCTTTTCTCTCTGGGCCGGCACTGCAGATTGGTGCCGGATAAAAAAAGTGGAAACTAAATAAGTTTCCACTTCATTATGGGGTTTCTTGCCGACAAATTCCCCACTATGCCCAAAACGAACAGAAGTTGTAGTTTACCTTTGTGCTACATCATCTGCCTCCGGTAACTAAAAAACCTTGTTCGTTTTACGACATTGAAGCAGAAACACCGGTTGCAAAGCCACCATTTGCGCAAAGCCCAGCGGTGCACGTCGATTGTGGTTCGTCTACTTTGCACTGTTTGCTAATCCTGTCAAAAGCATTTTAAGCGCCTTTTAAGTTCAAAATTTAGCTTTGGTAGCTATTAATCATTATAATCAAACCTTTTATAGTAATCGTCAAATCCTTTTATGGCAATAATTTTTTTATCGAATTTGTACAATTTTTGGCCCAGGCCCGGCGTAAAAGATACCCTCATATAGCCAATAATCATCTTGGAACCGCCAACGTCCGCATAAAATAGGCTTTCTCGGGGTCAGAACCCCCTTTCTCATCTCTAGTTCTCTTGGTCTGCGGCTTCTAAGCAGCCCGCTAAAAATTTGCCATATTTTGCACATTAGGCCCAGCATTTCATTCTGAAGTATTATGATTCAAGACTTCGCTCAACTTTTCCGCCTGACGTTAGGCTGCCTTGTTTTGAATTCCTGCTTTCGCAGGCACAGGTTTTGTATTTCGCTTGACATTTTTCTCTCAGTCCTATAGACTATTTTTTGATTAAAGGAGGATTCGAGATGAAGTTTTGGCCTTCCGCGAGTGTTTTAAATAGTGTCTTGCTCATAAATCCCTGCGGTTGTTTTTTTTGCCAATTCGACCCCGCCGAAGAGTGAAGACCGTTCACTGCATTTTTTCACTTGGCCTGATAAGCAGAAAGGATGGTGCGAGATGAAATCGTTTGACGGTTCTAACCTTAGTCAGATGTCAGAAGCCAGAGGCCAGAGGCCAGAAGCCAGAGGTCAGAAGTCGGAAGTCAGAGGTCAGAGGTCAGGTGTCAGATATCTGTCATCTGTCATCTTTATTCTATCTTTTTTATTCTTTGGCACTGCTGCTAATCTTGGGCAAATCATCAGCAGCTCGGCATGGGACAGTGGCTTGAGTATCTTGGCGGACGGCCTGTTGCACAACTTTGATTCCGACCGGCCTGGCCCATTTAGGGAGCACGATATACGGCGGGAGTCAGTTGCCCCGGTTGTTGACTTTAATGGCGACAGAATCGTGAACTTCAAAGATTACTGCAAACTTGCTCAATACTGGGGCCGGAGTGAATCGTCAGTTGATATTGCTCCGCCACCTCTCGGCGATGGAAAAGTGGATTTTAAAGACCTTGCTGTCTTGGCTGGACACTGGCTCGAACAGTTCGAGGAAATTGTATATATAAAGTGGCTCGGTCATGCCAGCGTTAAGTTTTGGGCTGGTGATGTGGTGATATACGTTGACCCACGGAACTTGAGCGAGTCGCCCCATGATGCGACGCTAGTGCTTGTCACTCACACGCATGGTGACCATTACCAGCCTGCCGATATTGCCAAGGTCTCGGGGCCAGAAACGATATTTATCGCACCTGCTGACGTTGTTGCGCGACAAGGCACAGGCCAGGTAATCTTGCCGGGGCAGACATTTCAATTTGACGACGTCACGGTGACAGCCGTGCCTGCCTACAACACCAACAAGCCTAATCATCCCAAAAGTAATAACTGGGTCGGTTTTATCGTTGAGTTAGCTGGCAAGCGCATCTATGTCGCCGGTGATACAGACCTTATACCGGAAATGCAGACGCTTGGAAAGATTGATGTGGCGTTCCTGCCTGCCGGCGGGACGTACACGATGAATGCGACCGAGGCCGCCCAGGCTGCCAACATCATAAAACCAACGCTGGCGATACCATACCACTGGGGTCAAAACGTGGGCACTCTAAGCGACGCACAGACATTTGCCCAGAAGGCTGCATGCGCTGTAAAGATTATGACGGTCGGCGAGACTATAAGCTCCGACAATTGGCCGAAATATTCTCCGCTGATAGCGCACTGGAAGCTGGACGAGGCGGAAGGCAGCATCGCCTACGACAGTTCCGGCAACAATGACGGCACCCTCAACGGCGACCCGCTCTGGCAGCCTGCCGGCGGTCAGGTCAAAGGTGCAATTCAGATTGACGGAATTGATGATTATGTTAGCACGCCCTTTATTTTGAGTCCTGCGGCTGGACCGTTCAGTGTATATGCGTGGATAAAGGGCGGCGCTCCAGGCCAGGTTGTCATTTCACAAGCTGGTGGTGAAGATTGGCTCTCTGTGGATCCATCTCAAGGCAAATTTATGACCAGGTTAATGCCTCCTGCTGTTGGTCGGGTTCCACCACAGCCGCTGGTATCAGAATTTGTAATCACCGATGGCAACTGGCACCGCGTGGGTTTTGTGTGGGATGGTTCTGGGCGAATCCTTTACGTTGATGATGTCGAAGTGGCCAAAGATACACAGGCATCTCTGGCAGGCTCAACCGGCGGCTTGCACATTGGCGCTGGAAAGAATCTTGAACCGGCCAGTTTCTTCTTCGGCCTGATTGACGATATTCGCATCTATAATCAGCCGATGAGTCCGGAGGACATCCGAAACGAGAGTCGCGACCGATAAACGAATCGTCATAGGGTTGCGGTTGCGCGGCTCGTGTCGGCCCGGCCTTCGTAGCCACTACGGCGGAGAAGGCTTGCGTTGAACGTATGACGATAGACGAAACCCCGCCTGCCGGACGGGCAGAGAGTAGCGCAACCGATAAACGAAACGAGGGTTTACGCCTGCGACTTGTATTGCAGAATTTTTGGCAACACAACAGTTTGGTGTGAAGATACATACGAAGTACGATAATAATAACTCTTATCTGGCGGACATGCAAGACGAGATGTGGGCCAGGTTACGAAGCTGGGACCAGATGCAGGATTGATTTCTCCTCTGCAATAGTTATTTTCTTGACTCGCACTTTTTTACCCTCAACCTTGATAACAGGCTCGAACGGCTCATCATTGAGCAACGACCCTGCAATTCTTGTCTGCAAGGCCTCTGTGTCTATAGGCAGTGCAGCAAGTCTCTGTGCGTACATTCTTTTGGCCACCATCTTGGCAAGGGGGGTAATATTCATAGCGCCGATTTTCACCTTCGCCACCTGCAAATTTAAAAGCCCCTGCTCATCAACTTTGGGTTCCAGCACAATAGTAACGACAAATTCCACACCTTTTATGTATGCTGCTCCCATCAATACAATATTGCCGGGTACAAAAATCACTATAGGTGCTGAAAACATTATGCCCTCTGACTCCTTCGGCCATTTAGACCATGTGATTATTTCGTTTATTTCCTTCTGTGCGACGACCAGTTCGAATGGCTTGCCACGCTGTGCCCCGTTATAAATTTCAGACGACAGGTACGTTAGATATGGATGAACCTGCCCTTTTTTGTAGTCGGCAGGGCTGATAGCAGCCGGCTTGTAAAGACCAGGCGTGTAAAGCAGTAAAGCAAAGATAACAACTGCTACGGTCAAATCAGCCATAAGCCAGCAGGTTAATCTTTTGAACCTTGCTTTTCTGCGAATTTTCAAATCTGAGTCTGTACGTGGAATTTCTGTCTTGCTCGAAACCATTTATGTGATTATAGTGGTTTGAAGGTTTGTTAAAAAGATTTTTCCATTGGATTTGTAAGTGGAGTCAGAAGTTATCTGCGGATGCAATCGAGTTACGAGTATGAGGAGTTAGAAAATGGCAAGTCATTTTGCTGATCGTCTCTGTGATGCCGTAAAAATAAAAAAAACTTCTTTGATTGTTGGTCTGGACCCTGTTTATACCAGGCTGCCCTCAGCGATAACGGGCCATCGCCAGATGAACGACGAGTTTGATGCCGCTGCTGCAGTCGATGCAATTTTTGATTTTTGCACACAGACGATGCGAATAATCGCGCCGATGGTGCCGGCTGTGAAGATAAATATTGCCTTTTTCGAGAAATATCTGTGGGAAGGCCTGGAGACTTACTATGCCTTGATTTCTGAGGCCGATGATTTAGGCATGGAAATAATCGGCGACGTAAAACGCGGCGACGTAGGCCACACTGCTGAGGTTTACGCCGCTGCTCATCTGGAGAATCCGGAGCTCGTTGGCCTCGAGGATACCCTTGCACCCGACGCCATAACCATCAACGGCTATACAGGAGCCGACGGTATTGAGCCCTTTGCAAATATGGCCAGCAAGCAGGGCAAAGGTCTGTTCGTGTTGGTTCGCACCAGCAATCCTTCAGCCGCAGCTATTCAGGATTTCGCCGATGCAAACGGCCAGACAATGTATGAAAAGATGGCTGAAGTGGTTGCTCAGTCTGCCAACAAAGCCGAACGGATTGGAAACGCCGGCTATAGTAACGTCGGAATGGTAGTCGGTGGCACTGCACCGGATGTAACAACTGCTCTGCGTCAGAAGTATGATAAGATATTGTTTCTTGTGCCGGGCTACGGTACGCAGGGTGCTTCTGCTGCCGATTGTGTGCGGTTCTGCAAACACAACGGTACCGGAGCTTTAATTAACGCTTCACGCTCGATAATCTATGCTTTTGAAAGGCCCAAATACAAAGAGCAGTTCGGTGACGACTGGAAAAGATGTGTCGAGCAGGCGGTCATCGATGCCAAGGTGGACCTGGCAAACGCTATGCAGACACTAATATGAAATCCGAAGCACGAAACAATAAAAAGTGAGCTAAAGTGCCTAAAGTGCAAAGTGCCTAAAGTGACACCTAAGGTGTCATTCTGAGCGAAGCGAAGAATCTCTTTTTCGTCGTCCAGTTCCTGTGGCTGCGCCTCAGGATGACAAATAAGTGTCACTTTAGTTCACTCATAGGCAGTTTCAAATTTGAATTTTGGTACTTGTCTGACGAAAGTCAAGATTCGAATTTCGGATTTAAAAAAAATCAAACACGCGAGATTATGAAAAAGGAATTCTTTGCTGGCAAAAAAGTTCTGGTTATGGGCTTGGGACGTTTCGGCGGTGGCGTTGACGTCGCCAAGTTTGCCGTAGAGGCCGGTGCAAAAGTAGTGATAACAGACCTGGCTTCAGCCGAGCAGCTAAGCGATTCGATAAAGAAACTCGAAGAATTTGCTAATATAGAATTTCATCTCGGCTCACACGACCCGGCTGATTTTGAGCAAGCCGATATTATCGTAGCTAATCCAGCGGTGCCCGGCGATAATGAGTTTCTCAAGCTCGCCCGTCGACACAACAAATTTATCACCTCACAGATAAGCATCTTTTTCGAGCTTTGTCCTGCCCAGATAATCGGCGTAACGGGAGCAAACGGCAAAAGCACAACCGCCGCCCTCACCGCCCACCTGCTTAAAAATACGAGGGACGAGGGACGAGCGACGAGCGACGAGCACATCTGGCTCAGCGGCAACATCGGCAATGAGCCGTTACTGACTATAATAGAGCGGATTGCTCCAGATGATTTAGTTGTGCTGGAGCTGTCGAGTTTTCAGCTTGAGCAATTGGCACAAGCTCAAAAAGCACCGCAAGTCGCACTTTTGACGAATCTTACGCCGAACCACCTCGACCGATACGGTACATTCGCCGACTATTGTGCTGTGAAGGAAAATATATTCAAGTTTCAGAAACCCGGCGAGAATTCTCCTGCTGTTTCTATCTTCAATGCTGAAGACAAGGTTAGTGCCGAATGGTTCGAAAAATATCGTGAATCGGGCATCGTTGATAGTGAATCGGGAGAACTGCAAATCCCGAATCACGAACCACAAAGCACGATTAGGCGGGCCGGCAGGATTTGCATCAAATTTTCAACTGAAGATGTGAGTCAGCAGATTCGTGATAGTTTCAAATTGCCCGGCCGAGCCAACCTTTCAAACCTCGCTGCTGCCATTGCCGTAGCGAAGTATTTTGGTGTTGATGATGGGCTGATTATAAATTCTCTACCGGAGTTTAAGCCGCTGCCTCATCGACTCGAACTTGTAGAACAAATAAACGGCGTTTCTTGGTACAACGATTCGAAGGCCACTACGCCGCAAAGTGCGATTGCCGCGCTGGAGGCCTTTGACCGGCCTGTGATTATCATTGCCGGCGGATACGATAAGCATCTGCCGTTTGACGAATTTGGCCGAATAATCGCTGAAAAAGCCAAGGCAGCTATTTTGCTCGGCCAGACCGCCCCCAAAATCGCCGATGCTATACGCACGACGCAATACGCACGACGCAATACGAGAGTCGAGATTGTTGAATCTCTCCCCGAGGCCGTGCAATTAGCGAACCGCCTTGCAGAAACCGGCGATGTCGTTTTGCTAAGCCCGGCTTGCGCAAGCTACGATATGTTCGATAATTTCCAGCAGCGTGGACTTGAGTTTATCAGGCTCGTGCGAGATATCAGCAGTTGATTATAGGAATGTACTCGAATAAGCGATGGTAAGTGGTAATTATCAATAACCAATTACTAATTACCAATTACCAATAAAGCGGCAATCATTCGTAAAGTAGCTTCTTGAATATGTCGATTTGTAGATAGCCGGAAGATTACGAAATGCGAAACTTGTCTTACGACAGTCAAGATTTGAGGTGCTGGAAATGAACGTAGATAACGAGCGAAGAATAGAGAAAAGACTGCGTTATCATTGGCCCATCTGGTTCGCTGAGGACAAAAGCTCCGAACTTGCGCAGGGCCAGATGCTTGACATATCCAGCAGGGGTGCGGCTTTTACCTGTTACAACGACGGCAGTTGTCCCTACGCCGGGCAGGAAATAACCGCTCGTTTTAGCGTCCCGCGTTTTGGTCCGGATGATTCCTTCGATATGGCAAATTTCACGCGCTGCGCTCGTATCTGCCACGTTGACGACGTAAATCGTTTTTCCCGCCGTGTTGCAATTCAGTTTGCTGAGCCGCTACCTTTCAAGCCCGGCGAACAATCTGCCCATCACTGCCGACGCCGTTCAACCTCCCTGATTTGCTGACCAAACCTTAGCTCCCCTAAGTGGGGAAGACGCATGGGCTGGCCAGCAAAATTGCAAAAGCAGCTTGAAGTTATTGAGTTTACAAAATCGAAGCAGAAAGAATAGTCTACTTTGGGCTTGTAACCTTTTCGAAAATTAAACTGTCCTGGGGGTTGTCGTTAGGGTCGAAAGCCAGCTTGTAATTAGGATGTTTTTTTGTATCAGCGATATATTGCGGGAAACTGAAATGGTCGGCCCACCAAATCTGGCCGTCTTCCGAGACCGAACCGATGAAGAAATCCCGAGTTTGGCCCTGTACTACGTTGTCGCCTAATTCGACACGAAAGCGGTCTATTGCAATCTCAACGAGTAATTTGCGATGTTCTTGCGAGTATTGAACTGTCCACTGACCCGGCTCGAACACCCCTTTACCACCCAATTTCATCGCTGTGGTGGTTATCTGCCCTGGCTTCATAGTTACTCTGCCAAGACTGACTACCGCTGAGGAAATTGTCCCATCGGGCTCAAAGACAAATTCCCAGCTTCCTTTATCTGCTTTCCATCTGCCAGCAAGGAAGGCCGGGAATTGTCCGTCGCCGTCGATGATTACCTCAACCCTCCTTGCTGGCTTGTGCAGCAAACCGGGGGGGCTTGTGTTTTCGATAGGACTCCGGCAGCCGCCAAACAGAAAGGCGGATAAACTATAAACCAGCAGGATAAATAATCGTTTCATAAGTGGGGTTTTAAGAAATTTCAGCATAAGCTGCAAGAAAAAAAGGCAAGTCTTCTGACTTGCCTCTCTGCTAACTAATTTGTTGGCCTTGGCCAAGGCTAACGTCTTATTTTCGAAGACGCAGGAGCAGAGCACCGAGCCCAAGCAGTATAACAGTCATTGGCTCAGGAACAATGGTTATAGTTACTGAATCGGCTGGGGTCACAAACTCTGGGTCGACGAACAGTGAAATTTTTGCAGTTTGATTTAACACACCGCCTGTATATTCAAACGTAAACTGTGGCCCTGCAGCGATAGCTTTAGCGCTGCCTGGACTCATCGCTGTTGTCAACTCATAGCCGCTGCCCCACCCAGCTTCTGTATAGGGTTTAGCAGCGCCCATATCACCTGCTGCGTCCAGGCTGACGGCATTGCCTAATGCTCCCGTGCCACCTTCTTCGATGATTATATAACCCAGCCAGCTGGAGTTATTCTCGCTTACAACAGTAATTACCGGGGTGACGCCTTCACCAATCTCAATAGACTCGCCGGGATCACTACCATCGATATAAATGGCCACAGCATTTGCTGCCGACGCTATTCCAAGAACCAGTGCCACAACTAAGAATTTTCTCATCATCTTCTCCTTTCTTTTCAAAAGCGAAGTTACCTTGAGATAACAAACTCCAGGTGTATCATACTTTCAAGTTTGCCAATTACTACTCTGTGAAGCTACGTTACGGGCAATTAGGAGCTGGACTGTCGGCAAGCTGCCAGTTGGCGATCAGGATGTCCAGGTCATTGGTTGAAACCCGATACTTCTGCTTACCCTGAGGTAAGTTGTCGAAGTCAGCACAAATCTGATTGCCACTTAGTGACTCCAGCGGCTTATTCCAGGCTGCAATCAGGATGTCCAGGTCATTAGTGGACACCCAATACTTTTGCTTTCCCTGGGAAAGACCATCTGCGTCACCGTGGCACTGTCTGGGGTTAACACTGGCACACCAGCAGTCGGGTGAACCTACAGCAAGCCATTCGTCCATATGTGCACCGGTATAAGCTACCACTGGCCCAATATTGACTGAAACATTTGTTGCGCCGGTCAAATCCACAGTTGGTTCATTACCATTTTCCAGTACCACATTACCGCGAGTTGCGTTAAGAGCGACACTCAATTTGCAGCTTTGGCTGCAGGTCACAGTACAAAGTCTGCCCGAATTACCTGGAGCTTTTGTATCATAGAGCGAACCCATCTCGATGGTGATACCACTGGTGCCGAGGCCACCCAGTGCGCCCGGGTCGCCGGCGTCAGCCACGGGTGTATAACCAGCTACGGTCCAATCACTGACTTCGCCGGTCGCAGGATCGACGGTGATGTGCCGACCGAAATTCCCCGGGAAGATGCCGTAGCCGTTGTTGTTATCACCGACCGCGAAGTCGGCGATGGCGTCGATAGTGCCGTTGTCGACCGTGATGTCTAATGCGAATGCTCTGACCAGCACCGCCTCATTCGACGAATAGTTGATGGTAACTACTCCTCCGCCCAGGTCTGTGGCAGTGATGGTAACAGTTGCCCATGCCGGAGCAGCGAGCAACCATACTGCCAGCACGAGAATCATTTTTCTCATAATACAGCTCCCTTCTTTTCTTCTCTTCTTTGCAGAGACTTACGCTCTGCAATACCTTGGTTTTGTTTTCTGCCTGACAAAACATTAACACGCTTGTTCAATTTACGATACTTATCGTTTTTGGTCTATTGAACATAGCATTCCGGCTGGCAGGATTAACCGGAAATATAAACTTTTCCTTCCTACGACTCCTCCTTTCCCGCCGAGCGGCGAAAAAGCGTGTCAGTAACTATATGCCCAGGTTTTATTTGGTGAAGATTCAACTTTATAATACCATAGAATTCCTGCATAATTCAAGAAAAAAATGCCAAAAAAGACAAAAAAATTGAACTTGGAGATTTGTTTATGCTTCTTCTTTTCGCTCGCCGATTTACATAGATACGCGTAAAAAATATCCGGGTCATTTATTAATGGAGATTGATAGGGCGGAAGTATCATATTGAACTCTGCGAAGGTTAAAAATGTAAAAAAGAACGAGAAAAATTTAAATTTATAGCGTATTTGCTTGATTTAGCTATTATGTACAACGTGTATGATTTTCTGAAAGGGCGACTTACAGTTGTAAGATTATGCCTGCTGGCGGCTGCTTTAATCCTGGTGGGCGTCGGGATAGCTACTATTTACTCTGTCGGCCACCCCGCGGAGCTTAGCCCCGCCAGCCAGACTGGCGAATTAGGCAATCTCTGGAAAAAACAGATGATATTCGCCGCGGTCGCGATGGCCGGCTTTATACTGGTTAACTCAGTCAATTACAGGCGTTTTGGGGCGGTAAGCTATTGGATATATGCATTTGTGCTGCTGCTTTTGGGGCTGTTGCTGGTTGGCAGGTATGTTGTAGATATCCCATTTGTGCCTGAGATTAATGGTACACACAGATGGATTAAATTCAGAATAGCCGGGCGGGACTTGCCGGCCGTGCAGCCCTCGGAATTTTGCAAACTCGTGTACGTCTTGGCCCTCGCCTGGTATCTGCGCTATCGCAGCAATTACCGCAATTTTAGAGCTTTAATTGGCCCTTTTCTTCTAACGCTTCTGCCGATGGTTCTAATCCTGCTCGAGCCGAACCTGGGCACTGTGATGCTGATGATGCCGATTTTTTTTACAATGCTGTTTGTAGCCGGCGCTAAGGTTAAGCATTTGCTGATTATAGTGCTTATGGCCCTTGCGGTAAGTCCGCTGCTGTGGCACAAGATGAGGCCTTATCAGCGAACCAGAATAAGTAGTGTGCTGTTGCAAAGCAATTGGGTTCGCGAAAAGGCTGAACAACATCCAATGCTGGGCGGGGTTCTTGTGGGCAAGAAATTTAGCACAAAGCAGTGGATGAACGACTGGGGCTATCATCTGATTCGTTCAAAATATGCCGTTGCCTCCGGCGGAATAAATCACGGCAAAGGGTATGGTTTTCGGCAGGGGCCCTTTATCAAATACAACTTCCTGCCCGAAAGGCACAACGACTTCATATTTGCTATGATTGCGCATCAATGGGGCTTCTGGGGCTGTCTGGGCTTGCTCGGGCTTTATGTTATTATTGTTGTCTGCGGGTTGGAAATCGCCGTGAATAATACCGACCCCTTTGGCAGATTGGTTGCGGTCGGTATTGTCGCAATCTTTACCGTTGAGGTCGTCGTCAATGTGAGTATGACACTGGGCCTGATGCCTATCACAGGTTTGACTTTACCACTGGTAAGCTACGGCGGCTCAAGCTTGCTTGTTAGTATGGCTTCTGTCGGGTTACTGAATAACGTCGGACGCTGCAGACCTTTCAGCGTAGCACCTAAAACGTAAAAAAGGTTCAAAATGATAAAGGGCTTTAGACAAATTGCCTCTCTCACAGCACTTAGCAGGGTCTTTGGGCTTGTGCGTGACGTTGCCTACAGCCATTTTTTCGGTGCCAATCAACTGCTTGATGCCTGGATTATCGCCTTTAGGATTCCCAATCTCAGTAGAAGACTGTTCGGCGAGGGTGCGGCCTCCGCCTCGTTTATTCCGGTTTACAGCGAAGCACTTTACAAAGACCGGCAACAGGCGGCGAAGCTGGTCAACACCGTTGTGACAGTTCTGCTTATGATTTTGGCCTTTTTGGTCCTGGTCGGCGAAGCCGGCATCTGGCTTTATTACTGGCTTCTTGCCCGAACAGATGAAACCCAGATGATACTGTCATTAAGCTCTATAATGCTGCCCTACATGTTGTTTGTATGTATGGTAGCCATACTGGCCGGTATCCTGAATGTGCATCGACATTTTGCCGCACCTGCTGCGGCGCCAATTGTGTTAAACATTTTCATTATCGGGACGATTTTGTCCACGGCTTACCTGCTGAAGATTGAGGCGAGGCAGCAGTTGTTTTACGTGGCTGTTGCCGTTCTTGTTGCGGGAGTTGTACAGATAGCGATACAGATTCAGCCGCTTTACCGCTGCGGCGTTTCGATTAGGCCGGCCTGGCAGGTATATTCGGAGTCCTTCAAGAAGATACTGCTGCTGATGGGGCCGATGATATTGGGCCTGACGGCGACACAGATAAATACTCTTGCCGATGACCTTGTTGCGTGGTGGTTTTCAGGCTCGGAAGAAAAAGGGCGTTTCTTTGAATTATTAGGCGCTCAAATTGAATATCCGATGTGGCGGGGCTCGGTGTCGCATCTATATTATGCACAACGCCTGTATCAACTGCCGTTCGGTGTCTTAGGTATATCATTGGCAACGGCTATATTTCCGGTGATGAGTGCTGATGCCGCCAGGGGTGATTTTGCAGCGCTTCGAACAAGCATCTCAAAAGGATTAAGCGGAACAGTTTTTGTTGCGATTCCAGCGACCGTCGGATTGATAATGATAGGGCGACCGCTCATTTCGGTCGCGTTTAAACACGGTCAATTCGGCAGAATCCATAATGACACCGACATGGTTGCATGGACACTATTTTTTTACTCGCTGGGAATGTGCGGCTATTTTGCCCAGCAGGTTGTAATTCGTGCATTTTACTCAATGCAGGATTCTAAAATGCCGGCCCGCAGTGCATTCTTGGCGGTTTGCGTCAACATTGTATTGAATTTGACTCTGATTTGGGTTTGGGGGACAGGGGGACTGGCCTGTTCAACGGCGGCGTGTTCATACCTGCAGGTAATAATCCTTGTTGCGGTGCTTCGCAGAAGATTAGGTCATGGAATATTGGATGGATTGTTAGTTACCTCAATAAAAACATTCATAGCTACAGCCTTTATGTGGTTGGTTGGAGCCGGCATTATATATTTGATGGGAAACCTTCCTGATAGCAGGCTGTCTAACTGTCTGAGGCTTGCTGTGGTTGTGCCCTCGGCGGCAGCAGTGTATTTGGTAGCCGCAAAATTTCTGAAAATCAGGATGCTTTCTCTGCTGACCGGAAGCCGTCCCGTGCCTGTGCAAGAGCAAGCTGCTCCCCTCGGAAGCAATGAAGGGCTCTGAAAACTTAAAACTTAAAACTAAAAACTCAAAACTTAAAACGGGTCTTTTTGCGCGCCGGCTGGTCTCGGCGACGCCGCTATCGTCACGGCGGCCTGCTCCGGCGTAGGCTTTTCGCCGCCAGCGAAGACCGCCTGCCCAGAGTCTTGTACGGCGTGAAGGTCTCGTACGGCGGTCAGGCCGAGACAGGCATCGCCGGCCTCGAACAAAGCCCCCCTGGTTTGTTGCGCAAGCCAGCAAGGGGGACGGGAGAAACAAGTGCGCAGCAACAGGTCTTTTTTGTTGTTTTCAGTACTTATTTTCGGTGTTTCATCCCTGCCTGCCGGTCGGGCAGGGCTTTGGGCTCAGGAACTTTCTTCACCATCTGTTGGCCGAAGGTTTTATGAAATAGCTTATGAACTGGCCAACTCTGAAGATGTTAGGGGCCCGGCTATCCAAGAGGCGATTGTATTCTTAACTGCTGCGATGAAACTGGACCGCGATGCCCCAGCACTAATTGTTTCTTCTGCACCGAAAGACATAATCGTTCGGTCTGAACAATTAGTGCTGGGCTCACTGCTAATTAAGCTTGCATGTCGGGATTCACAGTGGGACTATTCCGGCCTGGTATATGATTTACTTGTAAACTATGTAGATGAATTCGCCGACCTTGAGACGGCCAGAACAGCGGTTCGATACCTACTTGAACAGCGGAAATCCAGCCAGGAGCGTGAAAAACCCCTTCAAGAGATGTTAGAAACTTTAGGCGGTAAAAATGCCGTTCTCGCTTCTGAATTGGCCACCTCGCTTGGCTTGTTAATGGCTGAAAAGGCGGATTTGGAAGCTGCTAAATCTTACCTCATGCAGGCCTATAGTAGCAATAAGTACAACAGGCTGGCCTTTGCAAAGCTGGCTGAACTTATGCCCGAACAGATTGGGCCGGCGGTATATCTTGAACATTTGAGATTGGCATTACGTGAGGATCCATCAGATATCGAAGCTGCCTTTGCCTTTGCACAATATGCCGAACAGTTGCAGCTTTATGCGACAGCCGAGGCCGCTTATGAATACTGTGTCGATTTGTTTACCTATCTTTATCCTTCCGAACCTCTTGCTGCTCGCATTTATCTTCCCTGGGCGATTAGCAGCTACAACATGCAGGGGCCCCCGCGTCTTCCCCTAAGGGGGAGCGAGGGAACCCAGCGAAATCTCTCCAAATGCCTGCAAATTGCCAATCGTATCCGCCAAAATGATCGGTTTGACCTGCTCATCGAGGCCCTTGCCGCCAAGGCTGCCGCCAAAGTCGGCGATGGCGAACTGGCAACCCAGATATTCCAGGTAGCTGAAGAAAAGGCCCGACAGCTATCTATGCAGGGTCTTAAAAAACGTACAGCCGTTTTGGGGCTCCCAGATGATAGCAACTCCCGGCAAGTCAGTGGTACCCCCCTTAGGGGTAGTTCTGCCACGCAATTCGCCTGGTTTTATTGTTTTGCATTGCCCGATGCAGAGAAGGCGCTGTACTGGGCAAATGAAGCCTATGCAGCCGAGCCCAATTCGACTACGACGGCGGCTATTTTGGCTTATGCGCTTGTGATGAATAACCAATTGAAATGGGCCAAGCCTCTTGTCGACAATTATCAGCGTAATCAAATCGCAGATTTAGCACTGGCTCAGATTCAGTTGGCCGAAGGACAGAAGGATTTGGCGATTGAGACTCTAAGGTCCGTAATCGCCAAAGACCCTGGGTCGTTGGCAGCCGAGCGGGCTAAGGAGATTCTGGCCCTGCTGGGCCAGAAATATACTCCGCCAATTGACCCTGAGGTTCTCTTAATTGTATTAAAGAATACTTTCGGCCAAGCGATCGTTCCCCCATTTACTCCACCGGAGCGAATAATCTCGGTTCAGTTTAATATTCGCGGCAATACGTTTCAATACGGCAGCGAAATCGACGGCGTTGTTGCTATAATAAACAATTCTCCAGAGCCTCTTGTAATTAGCGATGATGGTTTATTTAGAGGTAATATCAGGATTGATGCTGACATTAGCGGTGACCTTAATAAAAAGATACCGAACCTGGTCTCTATCAGGAACCAGATGGTCTTCCTTGTCGAGCCTGGCCGAAGTACCGTCATTTCTCTGCAGCTTGTTACCGGCGAACTTAGAAGGATGCTCCTTACTCATCCGCAGGCGTCTTTGAATATAGAATTTACGCTTTATCTTGATCCTGTAACCACCCGGGATGGCCAGACTACTAACAGACTCACTTATCTAAAGCCGGTCAAGGTGCAGGTACAACGGCCGGGCATAGAGCTTACCAGCAGGTATCTGACAAATCGCTTTAACTCAATCTCAAAAGGCTCACTCGGCCAAGAAATCAACACCGCCCAGCTTTTCGTTGGTCTTTTGGCTGAGAAGCATGCGATGTCCAATCGTGAGCTGGCTTACGAGCTCAGGTATGCCGATTGGGTGCCGTCTTTATTGAGGTCTGCACTGTTGCGTGAATCTGGATTGTTACGTAACCCTGCCGAGGGGCAATGGGTCGTTAAGGTGCACACTATGGCTGAGATGCTTTCTTTGCCAATGGATACCGAACTTATCAATGCGGTAGCAGAAAATTTGAACGATGCTAACTGGGCGGTTCGTATGATGGCTGTTTATCTGCTGGCAAAGGGCTCGGAGGGCGAATTCAATAAGGTTCTGGAATGGACGACGAAAAATGATTCAAACATACTCGTTCGCAGTATGGCAATTGCATTGGGCGGGTCAGCAAGGGAGCGTAAAATTAAAAGCTAAAAACCTAAAACAATAGAATTCAACAGTTTTTATCCGCCTGTGGCGGATTAAATTTTTCGCTTTAAGCTTTTAGCTTCTGCCCGACGGCTGTAGCCGGGCCAGGCTTAGAAGCTAAAAAGTTAAAGGTAAAAACGAAAATCTTTTGAATTTATAAGTTTTACGCTTTACACTTTTCGCTTTGCATTTTTTGGGCCGGTGAAACCTTGACTGAAAACCCGCCAGCCGTCAGGCGTGTAAATCTGAAAATGCTCTATAAAATTTCTTTAAAAAATGGGTTGTAATATCATCATAATTTTGTAACATTTCGTTTTTTATAGTTAGGTTCAAAGTTTTCTGAAAGGGTCTGTAAATGCCAGCTAAAGTAGCTGAAGAAAAATGCACGGGTTGTGAATCCTGTGTGGCAGAGTGCCCGAGCGAGGCTATAAGCATGGTCGCCGACAAGGCGGTCGTTGATGACGAGCTCTGCATCGATTGCGGCGTCTGCATTGACGCCTGTCCAGAGGAGGCAATCAGTATGGAATAGGTTAGGAGCTAAAAGCTTAAAGCTAAAAACGAAAAGCTGCGGTCGCTACGGCGCCCAGCCAGGGTGGAATTCAGCAATTTTACGCTTTACACTTTTCGCTTTGAATTTTTTGGTCGGCCCCATCGTCTAGCCAGGTCCAGGACACCGGGTTTTCAACCCGGCAACAGGGGTTCGAATCCCCTTGGGGCTATTTGTCAAGCGCTGAAATCCCCAGCCGTCCCAGCCTCTATTCGCTCACATTTGCATGCCGGATACGACTGCTTCAAATACCATAGTTCCAGCAGTTACTCCTTGGACCTCAGTTTGGACAATGGCAATGCCCTTTCGGTGCTTGTATTTAGTGATATGGCCAAGCAGATATAGTCTCTGTCCCGGCTCGATGGTAGAGCGGAACTTCGCTGAATCAATACCGGCAAAGCCGATAAATCCCTGCTCTTCATAAATCTGCTTTATAAAAAAGCTCGACATCTGTGCTGCCGCCTCAATCATTACTACCGCCGGCATTAACGGCCGGCCTGGGATGTGTCCGCGAACCCAGAATTCGTTCTCCGCCACATCCTTATAGCCCAGGATCAGAAATTTCTCCTTATCATACCAGAGGATACCGTCGAGCTGCTGCATCTCAAATCGCTGGGGATTTACTTTGCCGATTGCTTCTTTGTCGAAGAGGGGCTTAGCTTTTAGGTCTATTTGCGATAAGTCAAACAATAATGGAGGTGGCATTATTTACCCCAATAGGGAAACATTATGCGCTCTGGTATTGTATATTGTATCAAAACCCTCTGTGCACAATACCTCAATACGCACGGCGCGTCACATACGAGATATTACTCGCTGGATGCAACTGAACGAGCGTTTACAAATACCTGTGATGGTTTATTGGGCTGATCTGATTTCGAGAATGCGGTTGCGAACAAGTTGAGCGGCCTGCTTGACTTTCTGCATTTGTTTGCGGACTCGCGTTCCTGCTGCCTTATTTCCACCTTCGGCCTTGCTGATGTCAGCTTCAGTTTCAGCGACCAAAACTTTAAGATCTTCGTATTCCTGCATCAAGTATTCCTCCACTTTGTGCGTTAAGGCTACCAAAAATGGATTAAAATCGCTAAAAACTTAATGGTGCCGGTTTGATTTGTCAAAGAAAAATGTGTTTTTTTACAAAAAAAATCCCTATTTATTTTTTCTCATTCTGACCGGTTTTTACCGTCATTCCGGCCTTTAGCTGTGGATATCACCTGTTAGGCCGTCAATTTTCTGGTCAGTTCTGCGATTCTCTGGCCCCGGCGTGTGCACTGGTGCTCAACCCGTCGGTCGGGCTTTCCGATAGAAACCGGCCCATAGTGGTCGCCCTCTGGGTCGCCCTGGACCACCATACCGCTGATGAGCATTGCTTCTATTATGCCCATAATTGTGGTTTCATTGCCTCCGCCGATGTTTGCTGAGCTGGTAAATGCCGCTCCTACTTTGCCGTCGAGCTGGCCGTGTTTGCTTACCAGCTCATCGAATAACTGTTTTACGGGGCCGGCCATATGCCCGTAGTAGGTAGGCGAGCCGACAACTATCGCATCAAAGTCCAGCAAGTCCGCCGGCTTTACTTTATCAACAGATTTGCATTCGGTCGGCAAATCGGACTCGTTCATTGCCTTAGCTATTATTTCTGCCATCTTTTTCGTACTGCCGCTCCTTGAATAATATATGACTATTGCCTTTGCCATTGCTATTCCCTTTCTTTTTGAGATGTTATAGGCACTCCGACTTTGTACATGCTTTTCTACTCTGGAAAATTATACCTTTACACAAAATTTTTCAAATTTTCTGTTGACTTTCTCAGTATTATTACCGTATATTTAAATAGAAGGTTTGAAAGATTCCGCCTTGATGACAAGAGTCCAAGGGGCTCTCCTGCAGAGGTAGTCAAGGCGGTTAGCTTTTATGGAGTTCAATAATAGTAAGTTGTCAACCCCTTAAAAATATCAAACTCGCTTTTAATGCGACTCTTTATTATTTCGTAACTTCGGCAATCTCCTCTTTCCCACTTCCTACCGATAGCCCAGTTACAATAATCCGCGACTTGCAAACCGTATGCTGATTTGGAATCATGGTGTAAAAGACGGTAGAATTTGCCCATGGGCTTCATTACTTCCGACAAAACAATTTTTACTGCCTTTTCCACAGCCTTGCGTTTTTTCTTTATAGGAAGTGCATCTGTCGTCACTATAACAGCTGGATACCTGGCGAGATTTTCCGGTGTACAAACGTATCGTAACAAGTACCCAAGCATCTTCGGATAAAACTTGTCAACGTCCCTTAATAATGGGACAGTTTTCCTTTTGTCCACGATAACTGTATCTATACGGATGTCGGGCAAATAACGGGCAATGATATCAAATACTTTATCACGAATATTTTGTCTGTCCTCTGCTGCGTGAAAGTATTCCAATTCTAATCCTTCCTCTATCAAATCATACTTCAATGAGGTAAACGCTTCGCAAAAAGTGAACGGTCTTGTCATACTAATTGAAGTAATCGTAAAAGTCTTCGTCCCACTCGGTGAAAAATCGAAGTTCCCTCCCTCATCCAGAAAAATATAAAGGCAGTTACCTGATGTCATTAATACGCCGTTTACCTCCAAGTAGAATGATTACTCAGACCATCTTATTCTTTGATTTTTCTATTGATTTCCGTCATATGTTTGTTATTGCTACTTAAACGAATATCCTCTTTGCCATTTTTAATCCTTTCTATTTCGCTTTTTAAGAAGCTAACAGACAAATACGAACAAAATCAACGAGCCAAGAATACTCTGATTTCGCTCGTAAATCAAGACCAAAAGTTGTCAGGGTGTACAGAGACTATTTATGAAAATTTGCGGGATAATCCTTGATTAAGCTGTATATGACTATTAATATTATTTTCTTTCTTTTATAGGAAATTGGTAACACAAAAAACCCGAGTCGAAAGGATGACAACAATGCAAAGCCGTATATCAGTACTGATAAGCTTGATTATTGTCGCCGTCTTATCCTTCTGCGTCTTGGCTCCGCAACCGATTACTTATGCCGAGCCGCTGGCGAAAATCACCGTAGTAGCGGGCCGGCATACCCGAATCGATACCCCAGTATCACTTTCGCTGGACGCGGTACCACTTGGCTTGCCGGATGATAAAGTGCATCTGCAGGAGGTAAACGGCTCCGGCCGTATTGCAGTTCCCACCCAGCTTGAGCCTGGAAGCCCACCGCGGCTGTGGTGGATACTTTCCGGAACCACACCGGCTGGTGCCGAACGCGTCTATGAACTTGTCGAGGACCCGGCGGCGTCTGTGCCCGGCATTAGTGTTACAGAAGACGATAAGGTTTTGCAGATAAGCAAAAACGGCCTCAATGTTCTAAGATACAATCATGCGATTGTGCCGCCACCGCAAGGACAAAGCGAACTATATAACCGCAGCGGATTCATTCACCCGCTTTGGGCGCCAACCGGTGCGGTACTTACAAATATTCATCCGGCCGACCATATACATCACTTGGGGATATGGATGCCCTGGACTCATACTGAGTTTGAAGGTAAGGAGGTCGATTTTTGGAATCTCGCCAGAGGGCTGGGAACGGTTCGTTTTAAGAGATTTGTTTCGGAGACAAGCGGCCCGGTTTACGGTGGTTTTCAGGCTGAGCATGAGCACATCGCGCTGAAGACCGCCCAGGGCGAAAAAGTTGTGCTCAATGAGGTCTGGGATGTGCGGGTTTACAACGTCGGCGGTCCGGATAAAGGGTATTGGCTTTGGGACTTCGTCTCGGCGCAACGGTGTGTTGCCGATAGTCCACTGCGCCAGGTTGAGTATCGGTACGGCGGATTTGGGTTTCGAGGCGCAGCCGAATGGTCGGGCGAGAATGCCGCATATCTGACCAGTGAAGGTAAAACCCGTAAAGATGGCCACGCTACCAGAGCACGATGGTGTGATACTTCCGGAGCTATAGGAGGTAAATGGGCCGGCGTTACGCATATGAGCCATCCGGAGAACTTCCGACATCCGGAACCTATGCGTATCTGGCCTGAGTTCGAGAAGGAGGTGTTTTTCAATTGGGCACCGTCACAGCTTGGTGACTGGGTAATGAACCCGGGCGAGGACCATCTCTTTTGCTATCGCCTGTATGTACACGAAGGGAAAATCGATGTCGCTGATATTGAGCGCATCTGGAGCGATTATGCCGAGCCGCCGGAAGTCAATCTGCAATGGACAGCTAAGGATAGTGCCATCGTGCTATTTAACGGCACGGACTTTTCGCACTGGACATCCGGAAATGATAAGCCCATTGAGTGGGAGATTGTCGATGGTGCGATGAAGATAGTGCCCAAAACGGGCAATATTATGACCAAGCGGAACTTCCAGGATTTCAAGCTGCACGTTGAATTCAAGACGCCGCAGATGCCTCCGGAGGTCAAAGGACAGGCTCGGGGAAACAGCGGGGTTTATATACAGAACCGCTATGAGGTCCAAATCCTCGATTCATACGGCGAAGAGCCCCAGAATAATGGATGCGGGTCACTGTATAAATTCAAAGCGCCGGACCAAAACGTCTGCAGATTGCCGGGCAGATGGCAGAGTTACGATATTATTTTCCATGCACCTCGTTTTGAAGGAAGTGGTCGAGATGCCAAAAAGAAGCAGAACGCCCGCATCACCGTGTGGCACAACGGCATTTTGATACACGACGATGTCGAACTGCTGAACAAGACCGGTGCAGGCCAACCCGAGGGACCCGAACCCGGACCTATTGTGCTTCAGAACCACGGTAACGAAGTCTGCTTTCGCAATATCTGGATAATTCCTTGAATGGTAACTGGTGAATGGGGAATAAACAATAACCAATTACCAGTAACCAATTACCAATTAAGAAAGGTAGGGCAATTCGTTGAAAGACGAAACAAAACTTGTCGCTGCTATATTTTTTATTGCTCTAATTTGTGGTTTGAGTGTAGCTGATGGAGCTGAGCAGATTCGTCTTAAGCTCTCAGCACCGAAGGTGGATTTTTTCGATGTGCCCGTTCACGTGGAAATTGAGTTACCCAAAGCTTTGGCTAATCTTCCTGTTGAGGCAATCAGCGTCGAGCTTCGGGACGCCAACGCGACCGAGGGTAAAGCGGTGCCGGGCCAGCTCGTGGTGAACGACCGGAAGGACATAGAATTGTGGTGGATACTGCCTGTGGCGAAGGCAAACAGTTCGAGCACCTGGATTGCCACTCTCGACCGTGGGCAAAAAACCCGCGAAGAAGCCCGCCTACCCAGAGACTTGTCCGTCGGGCAGGATTTCTCGTGGAAGGGCAAAAGTGGACAATATCTGGATTTGCTTTTCAACGGCCGCAGGGTTACACGCTATATGTATGCCTGCGATACTTCAAATCCACAGCGCATCTTTGAGACCTGCAAACCCTTTCTCCACGTCTTTGATGCTGAAGGGAAAAATCTCCTGACCAATGGGCCGGACGGCATCCATCCGTATCAGAAAGACAAGATACTTTATCCGCACCATCGCGGCATATTCATCGGCTGGACTAAACTGGAATTTGCCGGCGATACGTATAATTTCTGGGGCATGGCAGATGGAGTGGTCCAGCGGCACGGGAAATTTTTAGAGCAGACCGCCGGTCCGGTCCTGGCAAGATCAAAGGTATTGATTCACTGGAATGACAAAGACAGTAAGCCAATTATTGCCGAGCAGCGCCAGACGACTGTATTTCGTCAGAGCCTGCCCGCCGTACGAGACTCTAGGGAGGCGGGCGACCCTACTATTCTGCTGCTGGATTTTCAAACCGAATTGAAAGCTGTCAGGGGTGATGTTTTTCTCAATGGTGATCCGGAGCACGGCGGCTTTCAGTATCGAGCGCATAACGATGTTGCCGCCGGCAATCCACAGGATGGCTTACGCCATAAAGATGACAAGGCAGCTTACCTGTTCCATAACGACGGCATCGATGCTCACAAGGATAGCGATTTGCCGTGGGCGGCGATGTCATACGGATTGAATGGCCGGCGTTACACTGTTCAGCATATGAATCATCCCGGCAATCCGAAATCTACTTTCTATTCAGCAAATCGCGACTACGGACGGTTCGGGGCATTCTTCAAGCAGAAAATAGATGCCGGCAAGACTCTAACGCTGAGGTACCGAATTTGGATAGGTGAAGGGCCCCCGTTTCTGCTTTCGCAGAAAGCACGGGGGCGCCAACGGCAGGAGCTGGAAAATAAATACGCAGCATTTGTTGAGGAACCAAAGGTCGAAGTGCTCAGCCAAGTAGAACGGCTGGATAAAGGCGATACACGAGACGAGTAGTGCAATTGATAAAAGAATCGTCAGAGGGTTGCGGTTGCGCGGCTCGTATCGGTTGCGATTAACGTAAAACGTTAGACAAAACGAGTAGCGCAACCGATAAACGAAACGTCAAAGGGTTGCGGTTGCACCGCACTAATTGTACTGAAATGAGCGGTCTCAAACTATCATAAGGAAGGTTCATGTCGAAGACAACATTTAGTGCGGGGTCGGTTGCGATTAACGTAAAACGTCAGACGACTCGTCTCGGCGAAGGCGCCGAGCCCTGCCCGCCGTACACTCTGGGCAGGCGGGACGAGCAGGCAGGCCACTACGGCGGAGAAGGCGTTCGCAGGAGATTTGAATTGCGTATCAGTTCCTTCGGGCTATAATGCTCGTGAGTGTTGTTTGCTATGTAGCGGTGCATTTTACCGAAAGCGTCAAATATATTTTAGGAGAATGACAAATGGGTAGAGCTGTAACACTTTTTACCGGACAGTGGGCGGATTTGCCACTGGAAAAATTGGCTAAAAAAGCGGCAAGCTGGGGATACGACGGGCTGGAGTTGGCCTGCTGGGGCGACCACTTCGACGTGGACAAAGCTCTCAACGACCGCGGCTACTGCAAGGCCAAGCGCGACCTTCTGAAAGACCACGGCCTGGGCGTCTTCGCGATATCGATGCACCTCGTTGGGCAGGCTGTCTGCGACAATATCGACGAGCGTCATAAAGCAATCCTGCCCGAGGATGTCTGGGGCGACGGTGACCCCGAGGGCGTCCGCAGGCGTGCAGCCCAGAAGATGATTGATGCCGCCAAGGCCGCGAAGAAGCTTGGCGTAAATGTCGTCAACGGTTTTACGGGCAGTTCCATCTGGCACTTGCTTTATTCGTTTCCGCCGGCCTGCCCAGAGATGATTGAGGCAGGTTACAAGGACTTTGCGAAGCGATGGCGACAAATCCTCGACGCCTTCAAGGCTGAAGGTGTGAAGTTCGCTCTGGAAGTGCACCCGACGGAGATTGCCTTTGACATTGCCTCGGCTGAGCGTGCCATTAAAGCCATCAGGGGCCACAAGTCTTTTGGCTTCAACTTCGACCCCAGTCATCTCGGTTACCAGGGTGTCGATTACGTCAAGTTCATCCGAACCTTTTCTGATCGCATTTTCCATACCCACATGAAGGATGTCTGGTGGGGTCATGGCGATGGTACGGTGGGTGTTTTCGGCGGTCACACTGAGTTCGCCGACCCCCGTCGCTACTGGGACTTCCGCTCTATCGGCCATGGTGATATTAACTTTGAGGAAATCATTATCGCCCTTAACGATATCGGCTATCAGGGACCGCTTTCAATTGAGTGGGAGGACACGCGAATGGACCGCGAGCACGGCGCCAAAGAGGCTTGCGAGTACATCAAGAGGGCAGATTTCAAGCCGTCACAGGTTGCCTTCGACGCGGCATTTGAGAGGTGATAGATAACCGTCGCTCGTGGATCGTGGATCGTGGTTCGTGGATCGTGGTTCGTGGTTCGATTCACGATTCACGATACACGATACACGATTCGCCGTAAGGAGAAAGCTGCGTATGACTGGTAAAAATGTCATTGGCCGGCGTCAGTTTTTGAAACGTGCCTCGGTTGTCGCTGCGGGCATACTGACGATGGACGATGGGCGAAGGACGAGGGACGAACCCGTTGCGCCGAGCAACCGGATTGTAATGGGCTGCATCGGAATGGGCGGCAAAGGCACTAATAATATGGAGGCCTTTCTCGCTATAGAGCAGGTCCGCGTCGTTGCCGTCTGTGATGTTGATAAGAACAACCGTGACAAGGCTAAGAAAATAGTGGACGACAAATATCAGAATAATGACTGCAAAGCCTATCTTGATTTCCGTGAAGTGATTGAACGTCAAGATATTGATGCGCTCTCGTTAGCTCTGCCGGACCACTGGCATTCCATTCCCGCAATTATGGCGGCCCGGGCTGGCAAAGATATGTATGCCGAAAAGCCGCTGGCCCGCACCATCCGTGAAGGCCGGGCAATGGCTGAAGCGGTACATCGTTACGGTGTTGTCTGGCAGACCGGAAGCCAGCAGCGGTCGACCGCGAATTTCCACCACGCCTGTGAGCTGGTTCGCAACGGCCGGATTGGCAAGGTACACGAGGTTGAGGTCGGCCTACCGACCGGCAAGGGCGGTAGTACGATGCCGGTGCAGCCCGTCCCCGAGGGCCTGGACTGGGACTTCTGGCTTGGCCCCGCTCCCTGGCGGCCTTACATAGGCTTCGGCCGTAATGGCCCCCACTGGGACTGGCGGTGGATTATGGACTACTCCGGCGGACAGCTCACCGACTGGGCGGGCCATCATATTGACATCGCCCACTGGGCCCTCGACTTGGAACATACCGGCCCGGTCGAGATTGAGGGCAGGGGCGTCTATCCCAGAGACGGCATCTATAACACACCCACAGAATATAAGTTCACCTGTAAGTATGCCAACGGCCTTGTAATGACCATCGCCAATGACCAGCAGTTCCCCATGGGGACGAAGTGGTACGGCGAAAAGGGCTGGATTTATGTCAACCGCGGCGCGCTTGAGGCCGACCCTGAAAGCGTCCTCAAAGAGGTCATCGGCCCTAATGAAATCAGGCTGTACGAAAGCAACGACCACCACCAAAACTTCATAGACTGCGTCAGGAACCGCGGCCAGACCATTGCGCCCATAGAGGTTGGCCACCGGTCCATTAGCGTTGGATTGCTCGGTGAAATCGCAATGCTCACCGAACGTAAGCTCAAGTGGAACCCGCAGAAGGAAATCTTCCTCGATGATGAGCAGGCCAACAGGATGCTGTCCCGGCCGATGCGCAGCCCATGGCATTTATGATAGGAAAATTAAAAATCAAAATGCAACAATCGTGGTTCGTGGTTCGATTCACGATTCACAATTCACGATTCACGATTGTGGATTATGGAGTTTTATTATGGCGCAAAAAAAAGTTAGTCGTCGGCAGTTTTTGAAGCGTGCCTCGGTTGTCGCTTCAGGTGGGATGGTTTTTCCTTATCTTGTTCGTTCTTCGGCGCTGGGTAAAGCGGGTTCGGTTGCCCCGAGCAACCGGATTGTAATGGGCTGCATCGGTGTAGGCGGTCAGGGAACATATAATATGAACGCCTTTATGGAAAATTCGGATGTTCAGGTTGTGGCGGTCTGCGACGTGGAACGTGGAAGGAACACTTACTACGGAGGTGCCACGTTTGGACGCGAACCAGCCAAGCAGAAGGTCGAAAGCTATTACGCCCAGCAGACCGAATCAGGCCAGTACAAGGGCTGTGCAGCATACGAAGATTTCCGCGAGCTTTTGGACCGTAAGGATATCGACGCTGTTTCGGTAAGCACTCCCGACCACTGGCACGCGATTATTTCGGTGGCGGCAGCCAAGGCGGGCAAGGACATTTACTGCGAAAAGCCGCTGGCCAATACGGTTGCTGAGAGCAAAGCGATACGTGAAGCGGTGAATCGCTACGGGCGTGTTCTGCAGACCGGCAGTCACGAGCGGTCGAGGGACAATGTACGTTTTGCGTGCGAGCTGGTGCGAAACGGCCGAATCGGCAAACTGCACACCATCCGCATCTATATGCCCTGCGATGAGCCGCAGCACCTTGAGGTCATCAAAAACGCCGGCCCGCAACCCGAGATGCCGATACCGGACGGATTTAACTACGATATGTGGCTTGGCCACACGCCTTATGAGCCCTATACCGAGAGACGCTGCCATTTCTGGTGGCGGTTCATACTGAGCTATGGCGGCGGGGAAATGACCGACCGCGGTGCGCATATCATTGACATCGGTCAGTTGGGCAATGATACCGACAATACCGGCCCTATTGAAATAGCTGCAAAAGGCAAACCCCTTCCGAAGGGATTGTATAATGCGTTTATGGAGTTCGAGTTTGAATTTAAATATATCAACGGCGTGCGGATGCTCGGCAAAAGTGAGGGTACGCGAGGCCTGCGGTTCGAGGGGACCGACGGCTGGATATTCGTCCATATCCACGGCGGACGTCTGGAAGCGCAGCCGCAGTCACTGCTCAAGGAAGTAATCGGCCCAAATGAAATACATCTGGGCCGAAGCCCGGGGCATCATCGCAATTTCTTAGACGCCGTCAAATCACGAGGCCAGCCTGTGGCACCTGTTGAGGTCGGCCATCGAACGGCAACTATCTGCCATTTGACCAACATCGCCATGCTGACCGAGGAAACGCTCAGATGGAACCCACAGACCGAACGAGTTACTAATAGCTACCAGGCCGACATTATGCTAACCCCGGTGATGCGCAGCCCGTGGTACTTATAGATAAGACACAGATTAACACTGTCTGAAAATGACACTGTTAAAAAGTTAAAGTTCCTAACGAAGTTGAGGGAAAGCAAAGGAGTTAAAATGATTCGAAGGTCGAAAGAACTTAACGCGCCGCACCCCGCACTAATTGTACTAAAGCAATTATTAACAAATCCAGAGCAATCAGGTATGTATCACCGGCAGCAATTAGTGCGGGGGCGGCTTAACATCGTACTGTTTGTCGCTTTGTGCTTGTTACTGTTGACAAGCTCCTCTCAGGCGCCTTCGCCACCTGAGCTGCGGGAGGTGACATCGCAAGAGGTGCAAAACATAGAAAAGGCGGTGCCGGAAAGACCTACCGTCACGCCTGCCAGGCCGCACAAGCTCCTGGTTTTCTGGCTTTGTGAGGGCTTCTTCCACAAATCTATCCCTGTAGGCAACAAAGCCCTCGAAATCTTAGGCAAAAAGACCGGGGCGTTTGAGACCGTAATCACCAACGACATGTCCGTATTTCAGCCGGCTAAGCTCGAACAGTTTGACGCGGTCTGCTTTAATAATACCACCGGCCTTAAGCTCAGTCCCGAACGCACCCCGGAGCTGTGCGAAAGTCTGATGAACTTTGTCAAAGGCGGAAAGGGCATAGTCGGTATTCACGCAGCTACGGACAACTTTAACGACTGGCCGGAAGCAATGGAAATGATGGGCGGTAAGTTTACAGGTCATCCCTGGGGTGCAGAGGGGACCTGGGCGATTAAGATTGATGAGCCTAACCATCCGCTGACCAAGGCGTTCGAGGGTAAACCCGCCGTTCGTCTGGCGGGTAAAGGATTCAAGATAAACGATGAGATTTATCGAACAGAGCCGCCGCTGTATTCGCGGGACAAGCAGCTTGTTCTAATGAGCCTTGACATGAACGACCCAGCCACGCGTAACGTTAACGGATTTAAACCAACGGATGCAGACACCGGGATCAGTTGGGTCAAAGACTGGGGCAGAGGACGTATATTCTACTGCTCACTGGGACACAACGACCACATCTTCTGGAACCCAGCGGTCCTGCGGCACTATCTCGACGGTATTCAGTTTGCTTTTGGGGACTATAAAGTTGATACGAAAAGCAAGCCCGCCGGTGCAAAGGCGGACAAGCCTATGATTAGTTCAGGAAAGGGAGCAGAAATGGACGAGCTATTAGAAAAGGTTAAGACTTATGATTGGGGCCAGAGCCGTTTAGCGCTCACCGAGGTAAGCGACCGGGTGCGCAAGGCATCCGGTTCACCTGACGAGCTGGGCCGGATTGAGCAAGGCCTGCTGGAGGTGCTTAGCTCTGATGCAACTCTGGCCGGCAAGCAGTTTGTCTGCAGGCAGTTGAGCATTATCGGCACCGAGCGGTCAGTGCCCGTCTTGGGTAAGATGCTGACCGGCGAAGAAACATCCGATATGGCCAGATATGCCCTGGAGCGCATACCCGGCGCCGCTGTCGATGAGGCATTGCGCGAGGCCCTGTCGGGAGCAAAGGGTAAGCCGAAAGTCGGTATAATCAACTCATTGGGTCAGCGTCGTGACAAAAAAGCGGTTCCCGCATTAGCCGGCCTGATTGGTGATTCAGACGAGGTTGTGGCTGCTGCCGCTGCTGCCGCTCTTGGCCGAATTGCTGATTCTCTCGCCACTAAAGCGCTGGCAGAAGCAAAGGATAAGACCAGCGGCCAGGTGCGAATGTCGGTGCTGGATGCTTATTTGAGGTGTGCCGACCAACTTGCCGGTAAGGGCAAAAAAAAGGAGGCTTTAGCCATCTATAAGGAACTTTCGAAAGAGGAAATGCCCAAGCCGATTCGTACAGCCGCACTGCGAGGCGTAATTAGCGTGACGAAAAAGTAATGATTCGACAAACTCACAGTCATAGGTCAGAGGTCAGAAGTCAGAGGTCAGAGGTCAGAAGTCAAAAGTCAGAAGTCTGTTTTCTGTCTTCTGTTTTCTGTCTTCTGTCTTTTGTTTTCTTGCTTCTGTCTTCCATAAGCAATGGCTCCGAGCCGCAGCGGGACGATGCCATCGAGATAGTCCTCGAGGTCCTTAAGAGCGGTGACCAGCAGATGCAGGCTGTGGCCATAGCAATGGTAAAAGAAATGCCCGGGACAGAAGTAACAGAGGTTTTGGTTAAAGAGCTGCCGAATCTCTCGGCTGCAAGTTGTGTTCAGTTGTTAGCGGCTCTGGGCGACCGCGGTGATGCTGCCGCTCTGCCGGCGGTCATCGCCGCTGCAAAGGCCACAGACGAGTCTGTTCGGATTGCAGCTTTGAGAGCATTAGGCCAACTGGGTAACGCCTCGGTCGTCGGCTTGCTGGCACAAACGGCGGCGGCTGCGAGTGGTGATGAACAGAAAACTGCCCGCGAGAGCCTGTATCGTCTACGCGACCCAGCGGTTGATGGAGTAATTCTTGCGGCCATCCCGGAGGCTGAGCCCAAAACGAAGGTTGAGCTGATTAGTAGTGTAGGCCGGCGCAATATCACCGCTGGCGTGAGCACTTTACTGAAAACCGCAAATCGTGAATCGTGTATCGTGAATCGTGAATCGAGCCGCGAGCCACGAGCCACGAGCCACTCCGCAGGACGCCTGATGGCGGAGCGACGAGAGACGAGCGACCGGGTTCGAGCCGAATCGTTCAAGGTCTTAAAGGTCATCGCTGGCCCGCAGCATCTGCCGGCATTGGTCGAGCTTTTATTAAACGTACAAAGCACGTCTGACCGCAGCCAAGCCGAGAAGACCATAGTCGCTGTTGCCCATAAAATCGAAGACAAGAACCGCCAGGCTGAGGCATTGCTGGCTGTATTGCCTTCGGTTGAAGAGAGCGAAAGGCGCTGCTCTCTGCTGAGCGTGCTTGGCAAAATAGGTGATAGCAGTGCTTTGCCTTGCCTTCGCGAGGCGCTGGAAAGCAGCGACGCTGAAATCCAGGGCGCTGCTATTCGTGCCCTGGCAGACTGGCCTACTTCGGAGCCGGCATCTCTCCTGCTGAATATGGCCCAGAGTTCTGGTAACAGACTGCACCGGATTTTGGCCCTGCGGGGGGCTGTCCGCCTTCTTGGGCTTGATAGCCGGCCCTCTGCCGGCGCAGGTGCAAGGGCTTGGCCCGGGCGACCGGCCAAAGAGACGATTGAAATGTACAGCAGGGCAATGAGCCTGGCACCGGACGCCGAGGAAAAGAAAAGGGTGCTTTCAGGGCTGGCCGGCATTAAATCTCCTGACGCACTGCTGATGGCAGAAGATTACCTCCAGGACGAGACTTTATCCAGCGAAGCGGAATTGGCCGTGGTTAAAATTGCAGAGGGCATTTACCGAAGCCCGCCTGCCCAGAGTCTCGTACGGCGGGCAGGCTTTCCTCAGCAGACTGCTACTGTACTGAAGAGAATTATCCAGACCTCGAAGAATGAACTGCTGCGTCAGCAGGCGCAGGAATTAATGAATCAGATTGCCAATTAAAGATACAGACAGACTCCAGACCCTAGACTCCTGACCCCAGACCATTTGAGTCTTGTGTCTTGCGTTTTGTTGGTTGAAATAAATAGGTATAAAAAATCGTCGCTCGTAACTCGAAATTCAAAATCCGGAGGTTACTATGAAAAATGCAACGTATCATTCTTTGATTAACAGTGGCAATATAGTTGTTTTGATGTCACTGCTATTTCTGTCTTTGTTCTTAGCCTCCTGCGCAGGTCCCTTAGTAAGTGATCCGGCTCTTGAGGATAGGCGTGCCATCGAGGCAGCCGACCCTACAATGGGCGACTGGCAGGGCAGTTGGGAACTTGATGACAAAAGTGATTCTGGACCGCTGGTAGCACAGGTAATAGCTTTAGGTAAAGGCACATACAGGGTCAATTTCTATGGCCAGTTTGATACACGCGAGGAGCCTATAGCTGTGCTTGAGGGCCACCGCGAAGAACGGGCTGTAACCTTTGCCGGGCCGGCCAGATACGGAGATGAAGAGCTTTCAGTCCAGGGGGTAATTAAAGGCCGGGAGTTCACCGGGACTTTTAAGGGCCAGGACGTAGCCGGCAGCTTTGTAGTGGAAAAAGTGGTTCGGCTGTCGCCTACGTTGAGGGCCAAGCCGCCCGCCGGTGCGATTGTACTCTTCGACGGCAAGGACTTTAATGCTTGGAAGTGTGTAAGTAAGAAATCAGGTGAATGTTCGGTGCAGTGGAAACTGCTGAAGACTGGTGCAATGGAGGTCAAGCCGGGCACCGGTTCGCTCATAACCAAAAAGGAATTCGCCGATGTGATGCTGCATCTGGAATTCCGCACGCCGTTTATGCCCGATGCACGCGACCAGGGCCGCGGCAATAGCGGCGTTTATCTGCAGGGACGATATGAAGTGCAGGTGCTTGACAGTTACGGCCTTGAAGGTAAGGACAACGAGTGCGGCGGAATTTATAAGGTTGCGCCGCCGCTTGTAAACATGTGTGCCCCGCCGATGCAATGGCAGACTTATGACATCACCTTCCTTGCCCCGCGTTTCGACAGCGCCGGCAAAATAATCAGAGACGCCCGCATGACAGTAATCCACAACGGTGTGAAAATACATGATGAGGTAAAGGTCTCGAAGGCGACTACTGCAGCCCCAGGTAGTGACATTACCCAGCGGGGTGGCATATACCTGCAGGACCACGGCAATCCTGTGCAATACCGTAACATTTGGCTGGTTGAATTGTAACCAATAATAAAAAGACAGGATTTACAGGATGAACCTGTTCATCTTGTCAAATAAAAAAAAGACAGGATTTACAGGATTATCATGTTCATCTTGTCAAATTAAATTTATTTAAGGAATATTGATATGACAACTCAAAACTCAAAACAAAAAACTCAAAACTGGATGTCTCGGCGTGGTTTTATGGGCGGCGCTGCGGCAGCAGCAATGGCCTTTACAATTGTGCCCAGGCACGTGCTCGGAGGAGCTGGAAATGTCCCGCCGAGCGAAAAGCTCAACATAGCCGGTATCGGCGTTGGTGGTATGGGCAAAAACAACGTAAACGCATGCAAGAGTGAAAACATCGTGGCGCTGTGCGACGTGGATGAAGGTTATGCCGGCGGAGTATGCAAAGAATATCCCAATGCCAGGGTATACCGCGATTTCCGTAAGATGTTGGATAAACAGAAAAACATCGATGCGGTGATTGTGGCTACGCCCGACCATACGCACGCCGTAATCGCGATGGCGGCAATGAAGCGGGGCAAACACGTATATGTGCAAAAGCCGTTGACGCGTACGGTCTATGAGGCACGGATGCTGACCGAGGCGGCCCGTAAGTACAAGGTTGCCACGCAGATGGGCAACCAGGGCCATTCGGGTGAGGGAGTCCGCTTGATTTGCGAATGGATATGGAATGGAGCTATCGGTGACGTTCGTGAGGTCCACGCCTGGACAAACAGGCCGATTTGGCCGCAGGACATTGACCGGCCGACAGACACACCTGCCGTGCCGGCGACGCTGGACTGGGATTTGTGGCTCGGCCCGGCACCCTGGCGCCCGTATCATCCTGTTTATCTGCCGAGAATGTGGCGCGGCTGGTATGATTTCGGATGCGGAGCCTTAGGGGATATGGCCTGTCACGTGCTTGACCCTGTCTTCTGGGCGATGAAGCTGCGGTATCCCAGCAGTGTCGAAGCCTGCGCTGCAATGCATGTACGCCCGACACCTGGGGAATGGGGCGAGCGAGGGCTGAGCAAGGAGACGTTCCCGACGGCTTCTATCGTTCGTTACGAGTTTCCTGCCCGCGAAGGTATGCCGCCGGTCAAATTACACTGGTATGACGGTGGTTTAATGCCCCCTCGGCCGGATGCCTTGGAACCTGACCGCAAGTTAGAGCAGGCCAAAAGCAATGTCCTCTTTATTGGTGACAAAGGCGTATTGAGGTGCGGCGAGTACGGCGACAGTCCCCGGCTGATACCGGAAAAGCTGATGCAGGAATACCAGCAGCCGCCGAAAACTCTGCCCAGAATAGAAGGTGGTAGTGATGGTCACGAGCAGGATTGGATTAGGGCCTGCAAGGGCGGCGAGCCGGCCTGCTCAAACTTTGATTACTCCGGTCCCATGACTGAAGCCGTTGTGATGGGTAATCTTGCCATTCGCCGTTTAGGCGAAAAGCTGCTGTGGGATGGCGAAAACATGAAGGTTACCAACGATGAAGAGGCGAACAAGTACGTCAATGAACCTTATCGCGAGGGATGGACTCTATAAGTTAGAACTAAAAGCTAAAAACGTAAAAGTAAGGAATTCCACAGTTTTTCGTTTTGAGTTTTCAGTTTTTAGTTTTTAAGGAGTTGAGTTATGAGAAAGAGAAACCAAGCACTAATTGTAAAGACCGAGCGGTTATGTCATTCGGCGCCGAAGGAACAATTAGTGCTGGGCAGGCGTGATTTTATGGGCGCTGCTGCGGTGGCGGCATTCACGATTGTACCAAGGCGCGTTCTTGGAGGCTCCGGTTATGTTCCGCCGAGCGAAAAGCTCAACATCGCCGGTATCGGTGTTGGTGGTCGCGGAGCCAGTGACCTCGAGGCAGTCAGCAGTGAAAATATTGTGGCGCTGTGCGATGTGGACCAGAACAGAGCGGCGGAGACCTTCAATAAGTTCCCCACAGCCAGGGTCTACCGTGATTTTCGGGAAATGTTAAGCGAAGAAAAGGAAAACATCGACGCAGTGGTTATCGGCGCGCCGGACCACATACACGCCCCCGCTGCGATAAGGGCGATGAAGATGCAAAAGCACGTCTATTGCGAGAAACCGATGGCTCACACGATTTACGAGGCCCGTGAGATGACAAGGGTGGCCCGTAAAATGAATGTCGTTACGCAAATGGGCAACCAGGGCCACGCCGGTGAAGGGCTGCGGCTGACCTACGAGTTCATCCACGACGGGGCAATCGGCACGGTCAGGGAAGTGCACGTTTGGACCGATAGAGCCGGCGTGCCGGGCGGCAAGTCGTGGTGGCCTCAGGGTATCGACCGGCCCGAGGGCTCATGGCCGGTGCCGGAAACGTTGGACTGGGACCTGTGGCTCGGCCCAGCGCCCTGGCGGCCGTATGCAAAATTCCCCGGCAAGAATGACGAGCTTGTCGCGTATTGTCCGTTCAACTGGCGAGGATGGTTTGATTTTGGATGTGGGGCGCTTGGGGATATGGCCGTGCATAACGCTGACCCCGCCTTTTTCTGTCTGGACCTCGATGCACCGACTGCTGTCGAGGCCGAGACAAGCCCAGTCAATAACGAGACTTTTCCCAAGTGGTCTATCATTACATATTACTTCCCGGCTAAGGGCGAGCGCCCGCCTGTGAAACTCGTATGGTATGATGGCGGCAAGTTACCGCCGCGTCCGCCGGAGCTGGAAGAAGAGCGCCAGCTCGGCAGCAACGGTATTTTGTTCATCGGAGACGAAGGCAAGCTTCTTGGTCCCGGCCACGCTGGTGCACCGAGATTAATCCCCGAATCCAGGATGAAAGAATACGGCAAGCCGCCCCAAATCCTGCCCAGGTCAATCGGACACTACGCTGAATGGGTGCAGGCCTGCAAGGATAACAAACCGCAAGATGCCAAGGCCGGCTTCTCGTACTCTGGACCTTTCACCGAAGCCTTGCTGGTAGGTAACCTGGCCGTACGCCTCGGTAAGAGAATTGAGTGGGACGCAGAAAAAATGAGAGCAACCAACGCGCCAGAGGCCGACAACTATATCACCAAGTTTTATCGCGCGGGATGGACTTTGTAGGTTAGAACTAAAAGCTAAAAACGTAAAAGTAAGGAATTCCACAGTTTTTCGTTTTGAGTTTTCAGTTTTTAGTTTTTAAGGAGTTGAATTATGAGAAGTAGAAAGATTTCCAGGCGTGATTTTATAGGCGCTGCTGCGACGGTGGCGGGATTTACGATTGTCCCAAGGTACGTTCTGGGAGGACCTGGTCATATCCCGCCGAGTGAGAAGCTCAATATAGCCGGTATCGGAGTCGGGGGCCGTGGAGCAAGTGTCCTGCGCGAGCTGGAGAGTCAGAATATTGTCGCTTTATGCGATGTTGACTGGAACCGCGCCGCGGGCACGTTCAGGCGATACCCCCAGGCCGGCAAATACCGTGATTTTCGCGAGATGTTAGACAAAGAGGACAAAAACATCGACGCGGTGACAGTGGCTACACCGGACCACATCCATGCTGTGGCATCAATGGCGGCTATCAAGAGGGGCAAGCATGTCTATTGCGAAAAACCCCTGACGCACTCGGTATATGAAGCGCGTATGGTCGCCGAGGCTGCCCGCCAGCACAAGGTCGCTACACAGATGGGAAACGCCGGACAGGCCTCTGAGGAAACCCGCTTGATGTGTGAATATATCTGGGATGGCGCTATCGGTGCTGTGCGCGAGGTTCACGTTTGGACAGATAGGCCTATTAAAGGTCTTAATTCGGTATATTGGCCTCAGGGTGTGGACAGGCCCACAGATACACCGCCGGTGCCTGATACGCTCGATTGGGAGCTGTGGCTTGGTCCGGCACCACATCGCCCATATCATCCGTGTTATCTGCCGTTAAACTGGCGCGGCTGGTGGGATTTCGGAACGGGGGCGCTGGGAGATATCGGTTGCCATCGTATCGATCCGGTTTTCCGGGCCCTGAAGTTGGGCCACCCGACCAGCGTGGAAGCGAGCCTGACGCTGGTGAACAAGGAGACGTATCCAGTGGCCTCTACCGTTCATTATCAGTTTCCCGAGCGTTCGGGCTTTCCGCCGGTTAAGCTGACATGGTATGACGGCGGATTGAGGCCTCGCCGCCCGGATGAGCTCGAAGACGGCCAGCAATTCGGCACAAACGGCATACTATTTATCGGCGATAAGGGAAAAATGCTCGAACACAGGCTGATACCGGAATCAAAGCAGAAAGAGTACGGCAAGCCGCCCCAAGTGCTCCCCCGGTCGCCAGGGCATTTCATAGAATGGATTGAAGCCTGCAAGGGCGGCCAGCCGGCAGGTTCTAATTTCGTTGACCATGCCGGGCTGTTGGCCGAAGTAGTTCTGCTGGGTAACGTTGCTTTGCGCCCGGAGCTAAAGGAGAAATTGACCCGCACGAAGCTGTTCTGGGATGGGCCGGGTATGAAGATTACCAATGTTCCCGAGGCAAATAACTTCCTGCGGCGCGAGTATCGTAACGGATGGACTTTGTGATGATTAAATAGTAATTGGTGTCAGAAGTCAGAGGTCAGAAGTCAGAGGTCAGAAGTCTGTCTTCTGTTTTCTTGGGCCAATTCCCAGAAAAGGAGTTTAATTGTGAAAAACAAGAAATTTTCCCGTCGTGAGTTCTTGGGTAGTGCAGCTACTGCTGCTGCGTTTACGATTGTCCCTCGCCATGTTTTGGGAGGTCCTGGTTATGTCGCGCCCAGCGAAAAGCTGAACATCGCCTGCATTGGCGTCGGCGGTATGGGGGCGGACGATACACGCCAGGTCGGTACGGAAAACATAGTGGCACTATGCGATGTGGATGACAAGCACGCGGCGCCCACATTCGAGATGTTTCCCGCGGCGAAGAAATACCACGATTTCCGCGAGATGTTAGATAAGCAAGACAAAAATATCGATGCCGTTACGGTATCGACGCCGGACAATACACATGCCGTAGCAGCCATGATGGCTATAAAGATGGGCAAGCATGTATATTGCCAGAAGCCGTTGGCTCACGACATTTTTGAGGTTCGCAAGCTCACAGAGGCCGCCCGCAGGCATAATATAATCACACAGATGGGCATTCAGATTCACGCTGAAAATGCAGTCAAGCTTGTGGTGGAGATTATTAAGTCCGGGGCTATTGGCGAGGTCCGAAAGGTGGACATTTGGAGCGGCAAGGTCTGGGGAGGTGGCAGCCGCCCCACGGAAACGCCGCCTGTGCCGCAATGGCTAAGCTGGGACCTGTGGCTTGGCCCCGCGCCCTGGCGTCCGTACCATCCGGCTTATCTTCCCGGCGAATGGCGCCGCTGGTGGGACTTCGGAACGGCCACTTTAGGAGATATGGGCTGCCACATAATAGACCCTGCCTTTTGGGCTCTCGACTTAGGTTATCCCGTAAGCGTCGAGGCCCAGCCCGGCCAGTTTAATAATGAAACCTATCCGGAGAAGACCATCGTTCGATGGGAATTCCCTGAACGCCGTAACCTGCCGCCGGTGACGGTTACATGGTACGATGGTGCCAACAAGCCTCACCGGCCGGCAGAGCTTGAGCCTGAGAGGAATTTGCCCGACCAGGGCGGACTATACTATGGCGAAAAAGGAACTCTACTCGCCCCGCACATGGGTAATCCAAGACTGATACCTGAGTCGAAGATGAAAGGCTTCGAGCTTCCCGAGCCGTTTTTGCCGAGGGACGTTGACCACTACCAGGAGTGGATAAGGGCATGTAAGGGCGGGCCAAACCCGCTGGCCAATTTTGACTACGCCGGCCTACTGACCGAGACTATCCTGTTAGGAAATGTGGCGGCTCGTGCTCGTCTCGGCAAAGGCCCGAGCCGTAGCCGGGCTGGTGAGAAATTGAACTGGGATGGCCCGAACTGCAAAATCACCAATATACCCGAAGCAAATGAGTATCTGCGACGCGATTATCGTCAGGGATGGTCCCTGTAGATTTGGTTAAATGGTAACTGGTTAAATGATAAATCCAATTACCATTAACCAATTACCAATTACCAATTACCAATTATTAATTACCAATTAACAGGAGAAAAGGAAATGAAAAAAGAAGCGAAACTTACTATTGCTTTGTTAGTGTTTGCAGCGTGTATTTGCCGTATACCCACGGCAGATGCGGCTGTTGACAACGAGAACTGGCGGTTAGGAATGCAGGCGTACAGTTTCAATCGCTTTACGTTTTACGAAGCGGTGGATAAGACAAGGGCACTGGGTCTTCGTTACATCGAAGTTTATCCAGGTCACCAGCTCAGCAAGGAACAACCTGATATAAAGACCGACCACAATATGTCCCCCGAGACGAAAAAGCAGGTTCTGCAAAAGCTTCGAGAAGCAGGCGTCAGGCTCACGAACTACGGCGTGGTGAAGCTGCCAAACGACGAGGCAGAATGCCGAAAGGTCTTTGATTTTGCTCGCCAGATGGGGATTGAGACGATTATTTCCGAGCCGCCGGAGGATGCGTTTGAGCTTATAGACAGATTATGCGAAGAATATAAGATTAACGTGGCCATACACAATCATCCCAAGCCGTCGTATTATTGGGACCCTGACACCGTGCTCAAGGTCTGCCAGGGACGCAGCAAGCGAATCGGCGCTTGTGCCGATACGGGCCACTGGATGCGTTCGGGTATCAATCCGGTCGAGGCGCTCAAGAAGCTCGAAGGGCGTATCATCAGCCTGCACCTCAAGGATTTGAACGAGTTCGGCAATCGTGAGGCGCACGATGTCATATGGGGCACCGGCCTGGGCGATGTCAAAGCCGTGCTGGCCGACCTTGTCCGTCAGAACTTCAAGGGTGTCTTCTCAATCGAGTATGAATACAATTGGCTAAACTCGATGCCCGAAATCGCTGAATCCGTTTCCTTCTTCGAGCGGACAGCAGCCGAGTTAGGCCAGAGTGATTGGCAGTGGATATTCAACGGCAAAGACCTGCCCGCCGAACAAGTCTCTGGGCAGGCGGGCCTGACCGGCTGGGACGGTGACCCGCGTCTGTGGTCGGTCCAGGATGGTGTCATTCAGGGCCAAACCACAATTACGAAACCTGCCCTCGGCAACACGTTTCTCATCTGGCGTGGCGGCGAGTTGAAAGACTTCGAACTTCGGCTGAAGTTCCGCATTCACAATGGAAACTCCGGCGTGCAGTATCGCAGCAAAGAGTTCGACAAGTGGCGCATCTCCGGCTATCAGGCCGAGGTTGTGGACGAGCCGGGCAAGGTCGGATTGCTCTATGACGAGAAAGGCCGAGGAATGCTGGTCAACGTTGGCGACATGATGGTCATCGACGAGCAGGGCGAAAAGCACGTCGTCGGAAGAGTCGCCGATAAAAATGAGCTTATAAAGGCCGGCTACTACAGGGAAAAGGACTGGAACGAGTACAGAATCATCGCTGTGGGTAATCACCTGCTGCATTACCTCAACGGCTATCCGACGATGGAGCTGGTGGACAACGACCGTGTAACCGACCCAGACGACCCCAAGGACAGCAAAGGCGCCGCGCGCCAGGGATTGCTGGCTCTGCAGCTTCACGCTGGCCCGCCGATGCTCGTTGAGTTTAAAGACATCCGCATCAGGGAACTAAAATCCCCATACGGCGATGCTATCGTGCTTTTTAACGGCAAAGACCTGCCCGCCGAACAAGTCTCTGGGCAGGTGGGCCTTAACGACTGGTTGGTCAAGGGTAGCCCGGAACAGAGCAAATGGGTCGTCGGCATCGCTAAAGTGTCGTCTGAGAATCCGAAGCTGCTGGTGGCAGAAAAGGGCGAAGGTGAAATGATAAATCTCGCCGCTCGAAACCGCGACAGTATCGACATATATTCCAAGGCGAAGTTCGGCGACTGCCGCATCGAGCTGGAAGTGATGGTGCCTGAAGGAGCCAATTCCGGTATCTATTGTTTAGGTGCATACGAAATACAGGTGCTGGATAGCTGGGAGAAGGTACAGATGGGTGGTGGTGACATGGGCGCAATTTACCGTATAAGTACGCCTCGTGTCAATGCCTGTAAGAGGCCCGGTCAGTGGCAGAAGTATGTCATTGACTTTCTTGCTCCTAAGTTCGACGCGAGCGGTAAAAAGATTCGCAACGCCGAATTCGTCAGAGTCGAGCTTAACGGCGAAGTGCTCCACGAGAATATCGTGATGGAAGGGGTTACCGGCGGTAGTCTCACCGGCGAGGAAGCACCGACAGGCCCTCTTATGTTCCAGGGTAATCACGGCCCCGTGGCGTTTCGCAATATTATAATAAAACCTTTGGTCGACTGACCTTTAGCGGGTAGCTTAGAGCGTTTATCGGTTGCGCTCCTCGTTTCGTCTATCGTCATACGTATAACGTAACCGATACGAGCCGCGCAACCGCAACCGATACACGCTATCCGCTAAAATTTGTGCTTGACAGTGATATACAGTGCCATTATACTACGCGGGAGTAGGTTGATAATTAGTTTGTTAAATTTATGGAGTTGACATAAGCACTATGAATAATCAGAGAACTGAAGAGATAGACAGACGTAATTTCTTGCGTTCTACCGCAGCGGTTGGAGCGGGATTGGCGATTTCAGGCCCCCGCTTTGCGGGAACCTCGCCGATGGTTCTTGGACAGACAGGCGGCAAAAAACCGGATGATATTAACGTGGCCTTGCTCGGCGCCGGAGCTCAGGGACAGGTCTTAATGAACGCCTGCCTGAAGATACCCGGCATTCGCTTTAAGGCCGTTTGCGACATCTGGACCGCCTACAATCAAAAGCGGGTCTCAAACTTGCTCAAAAGGTATCAACACGAGCATAATACTTATGTCGACTACCAGGAAATGCTCGATAAGGAAAAAGACCTTGACGCCGTCATAATTGCCACGCCTGATTTTTGGCACGCCGAGCACGCTGTTGCCTGTCTCAAGGCCGGGCTAAACGTCTATTGCGAAAAGGAGATGTCCAACACACTCGAAGGCGCCCGCAAGATGGTTTTGGCCGCGAAGGAGACCGGAAAGCTTTTGCAGATCGGTCATCAGCGGCGCAGCAATCCCCGCTACATTCACTGTTACGAGAATCTCATCAACGGCTCAAAGCTGTTGGACAGGATTACCACCGTTAACGGCCAGTGGAACCGCAGCAAGGCAGCGTGCGAGGATTTAGGTTTTCCAAAAGCAGCCGAAATTGACGCGCCTACACTGGAAAAGTACGGTTTCAAATCGATGACGCAGTTTAGAAACTGGCGGTGGTATAAAGGATTAGGGGGCGGCCCCGTAGTCGACCTTGGCTCGCATCAGATTGATGTCTATAGCTGGTTCCTCGACACAAATCCCAAATCGGTCATAGCCAGCGGTGGTATCGACTACTGGAAAGGCCACGAGTGGTATGACAACGTTATGGCGATTTTCGAGTATGAAACCAAGCAGGGAATAGTCAGGGCGTTTTATCAGACAATAACTACTAACAGCAGCAACGGATATTTTGAGACCTTTATGGGCGACCAGGGGACGCTGCTAATTTCGGAAGCTGCCGGACGCGGTGAGGTCTATCGCGAAGACTGGGTCCCGCCGGAAAATTGGGAGAAATGGATTAAGTTAGGCTACCTGAAAGAGCCGCCCGAAGAAAAAGAACAAGAAAAAGGACAAGAAGAAAAGCCCGCTGATGACGCGGTGCTCGATTTGCGTGAGTCACCCAAGCCGCCCAGTTATGACATACCTGTTACAATGGATAAGCCGTACCATCAGCCGCACCTCGAGAACTTCTTCGATGCATTTCGTGGCAAAGCTAAGCTCAATTGCCCTGCTGAAATCGGTTACGAAAACGCTGTCACCGTATTGAGAGTCAACGAAGCAGTGGAGGCCGGCAGGAAGTTGGAGTTCAAGCCGGAAGACTTTAAAGTTTAATCCCTTGCTTAAGCTGGAATGTACTGTACAATGTCTTCGATGAATACTAATACACAACAAAGAAAAGGATTGACTGTACATTGAGAAAAGGATTGATATTAATAGTCTTTTTGTGCTTGCCGGTATTTTACCAATCCGCCTCTGCCATCGCAGAAGGCGCGTTTGTTCCAGTCCAGCCCGCCAACAGCGGATTTGGTCTTGTCCAGGCCATCGGCCTGGTCGACCTGGCCGACCAAAAACTTCTGGGCGATGAAAGCGACGGCAGCAGGGCACATCCGATTCATCTTATTCCGCTGTTTTTTGAAAATGAGGATGGTGGAAAAGGAGAGAAAATCACCCTTGACGACGACCCTCTTCTGCCTTTTTCGACACGCTGGACCTGCGGCGGGTGTCATAGCTATGGTATTATCGGCAAAGGCTGGCACTTTAACGCCGCTGAGCCAAATGTCGTTCCCGGTCGTGTGGGCCAGCCCTGGATACTTGTGGACTCTCGTACAGGCACCCAGATTCCAATTTCATATCGTCTCTGGCCGGGGACATTTAAACCTGAGCAGTTCGGCCTGACAGCGCGCCAGTTCGTCAGGTATTTCGGCAGACATATGCCCGGCGGTGGTGCCGGAGAGCTCGAAAGCCAGAACCCCGACGAGATTATGCGCCAGCTCATCTCAGGCAGGCTGGAAATTAACTGTCTGAGCTGCCATAATGCCGACCCTACCCACAACCAGGGCGAATATTTCCCCCAGGTCGTTCGTGAGAATTTCCGCTGGGCGTCGGCTGCTACCTGCGGCTTTGCGACCGTTACCGGTTCGGCCAGCGATATGCCCGATACCTACGACCCTTTTATGCCCGAACCGCCGGAAGACCCCAAGAAGCTTCCGCCGGGCATAAAGTATCGTAAGAATGCCTTCGACGACGATAGCCAGGTCTTTTTTAACATCGTGAGGGAGGTGCCCAACTACCGGTGCTACTTCTGTCATTCCAACTTTTACATCGATAAGCAGGATGCAGAAAAGTGGACTTCGGATGAGGATGTTCACCTGAAGGCTGGTTTAAAGTGTGTTGATTGCCACCGTAACGGCATTGACCATAATATAGTCAGGGGATATGACCAGGAAAGTATCCGTTCGTCGAATCCGTTGGCTGCTACGAGTTCGTGCGAAGGCTGTCATCTGTCTATGGGCCAAGATAAGCCGCAGCGCGGTCGGCTCGGAGCGCCTGTGCCGACACATACGGGCATTCCCCCCGTTCATTTCGAGAAACTTACCTGTACGGCCTGTCACAGCGGCCCTTGGCCAGGTGGGCAGACCGGTCTTGTCAAAACGTCACGTGCTCACCGTTTGGGGACCCCGAATGTGAATAAGTCTGATGTGTTATTACCACATATTATAGCTCCTGTTTTTGCCAAGCAAGGCGGGATTGGCGCCCCCGTTTCTGATTTCGCAGAAAGCACGGTGGTGGTCAGGCTTGAGCTTGTGAAAGGAGGCAAGATAGCACCTCATAAACTATTATGGCCTGCCTACTGGGGCATTCTGGATGATAAGAAAGTAACGCCGCTCGACTTTGAAACCGTCAGGCGGACTGTCGGCGAAGTCTTTTCCGGTGTGGAGCTTCCGGCTTCCGGCGATTGGCCGGCTCTGACTGAAGAAAATATCGCTAAAGCACTGACAAAACTTGCGAAAGTCGTTGAAAGTAAGGCTGTATACGTTACCGGCGGCAATCTTTACAGCCTCGATGATAAAGGTGTACTGAACGAGCACAAGGAACATCCGGCGGCTCAGCCTTATCTGTGGCCTATTGCGCATGATGTCAGGCCGGCCGCTCAATCACTTGGTGCAGGCGCGTGTGAGGATTGTCATTCTCCCGAGGCGCCTTTCTTCTTCGGCAAAGTGTGTGTTGACTCGCCTGTCCAAGGCAAAGGCGGCGCCTTCAAGAACATGATGGATATGTACAAAGTTGACGGCCCTGTGTATGTGCGAGTCAACTTGTTTTTCAAGCTGATGATCATCGGAGTGATGACTCTTTTAATCTTGCACATCCTTGGTGACCTGTATCGCCGTGGCCTATTGTGGCTGACTAAGAAGCCCCCAAGTTCTGCCCGCCGAAAGGCGTCCCCAAGCGGAGTGCGAGATTGACTCTATGATGGTTAAATAGTAATTGGTAATTGGAAATTTGTGATTGGTAATTACCAGTTACCAATTACCTCGTTAATCCGTGACCCATGGAGTGAACAAAAACGATGAGACAAACAAGCGGTAAAAAGGCGGAAGAACGTCCGGCTACCCCCCTTTCTGCTTTTGCAGAAAGCACGGGGGCCGAGACGGGCGAATTCTTTCAGCGGTTCAGTTTGCAGTTCCGCGTTCAACACATACTTTTATTCGCCAGTACAATAACCCTAATCATCACGGGTATCCCGTTGTGGTGCCTGGGAAGACCCGAGTATAGCTGGAGCCAGGCTGTCGTAAGTACCTTCGGCAGTATCGAGTCAATCAGGTTTATTCACCGCGCCGGAGCGGGTGTTCTCATACTGGTTTCGATCTACCATCTGTTCTATACTGTCTTCACAAAGGAAGGCCGCCGTGAATTCATTGAGTTGCTGCCCCGCCAGAAGGATGTCATCGACGTGACTATCAACTCCCTGTATTTTCTCGGCCTGGTAAAATATCGACCAAGTTTCGGGCGGTTCACCTACTATGAGAAGTTTGACTATTGGGCTGTATACTGGGGTTGTGTGATTATGATCGGCACAGGGCTGGTGCTGTGGTTTCCCGAGGTCGCGGCCAAGTACGTTCCGTGGTTTACCTACGAGCTTGCTGCGGAAGTGCACGCCGATGAGGCCATATTGGCGGCGCTGGCGTTGTTCATCTGGCACTTCTATAATGTTCACTTTAACCCTTCCCGCTTCCCCGGAACGCTAATGTGGTGGCATGGAAAAATATCTCGCGAAGAGATGATGCATGATCACGTGCTGGAATACTACAAGAAGGTGCTGGCCCAGACGAAGTCTAAAGGTCAAAAAGCGTGAATCGTGTATTGTGAATCGTGTATTGTGTATCGTGAATCGTGTATCGTGAATCGTGTATCGTGAATCGTGAATCGTGAATCGAATCACGAACCACGAGCCACGAACCACGAGCCATGAGCCACGAGCCACGATCCAACGGATAGTGAAAGGGAAGAAAAATGCCGGCAGAAAAAGTGAAAGTGGCAGTGGTGGGGCTCGGATTCGGGGCTGAGTTCATTCCTATTTATCAAAAACACCCTGATGCCGAATGTTATGCTATTTGCCAGCGAACCGAAGAGCACCTCAACGAGATAGGTGACCAGTTTGGAATAGAAAGGCGGTTCACCAAATTTGAAGACCTCTTAACTATTGACGAGCTGGATGCAATCCATGTCGTTTCGCCCATAGCCGACCATGCCTGGATGACACTTGCCTCCTTGAACGCGGGTAAACACACAGCCTGCACGGTCCCGATGGCTACTACCAAAGCCGACTGTCTTGAAATTGCTCAGGCAAGGAAAAGGTCTGGCAAAGTATATATGATGATGGAGACGGCTGTGTATACCCGCGAGTTTCTCTACGCAAAGGAGCTTGTTGAATCGGGTAGGCTGGGCCGTATTCAATTCTTAAGAGGTTCACATCAGCAGAATATGGGATTGCCGGGCTGGCCGGATTACTGGTATGGTTTCCCTCCTATGCACTACGCAACCCATGCCGTCAGTCCGTTGCTCTGCCTTGCGAAGAAAAGAGCCGAGTCTGTTGTCTGTCACGGCTCAGGCCGAATTCAAAAAGATTACGTCAGGCGTTACAACTGCCCTTTTGCAATTGAAACCGCTATTATAAAACTTGCCGATTCCGACCTTGCCTGCGAGGTAACCAGGTCGCTGTTCGATACGATTCGACAGTATAGAGAAAGCTTCGACGTATATGGCACAAAGCTCTCATTTGAATGGGAGCAGACTGCCGGTGAGGGGCCTGTGGTTTATTCCGGCTATGAAGATGCCAAGAGAATAAAGGTTCCCGATTACGGGCGCCTGCTGCCGAAGGAAATAGCTCCATTCACCGGGCACGGCGTCTATGACCAGGAGCACGAGCATACTTCCTTTATTCAAGGAAGCGGGCACGGCGGCTCTCATCCCCATCTGGCTCATGAGTTTATTCGCGCGATTATCGAAAACAGAGAATCCGCGGTTGATGCAAAAACCGCCGCGAACTGGACAATGGCAGGGATATGTGCTCACGAATCAGCGATGAATGATGGCAGGAGAATCCAAATTCCGCAGCCGGGTTAACATTGTAACTTATAACTAAAAACTAAAAGCGCAAAAGCAAGGAATTTCACCTTGGCTGGGCGCTGTGGCGACCGCAGTTTTTCGTTTTGAGTTTTCGGTTTTTAGTTTTCAAACTGGTGAAGCCAGAACACAAATGATATACTTGGAAAGCACCCGGTAGCGTGCCGGGGATAAAATAATAAGCTTGTTTTAGTTAGGAGAACAGATTATGAGTAATGGAATACTGCCGGATTATCTGAGTATGGCCAAGCCGAATCCGGCCGAGAAAAGGGCGCCGTGGTACAAGAGCACCGCACCGGCGTATGCGGGGATTTTCCTCTGGGTGGTCTTCTATATGGAGATTGCCAATGGTACCCTCTCTCAGGCGGGCCTGGGCTTGAGTCTGCTGGGGCTTGTAATTGCAGCCCTTATCTGTCACTTCCTTTTTTATCTCGTACCCGGTTTGTACGGCGTCAAAACCGGATACCCCCTCTACGTTGTGGGCTCGTCAACCTATGGCACGCAGGGCGGCTTCTTGATGCCAGGCCTGCTGATGGGTCTGTTGCAGTTCGGCTGGCTCGCTGTAAACACCGCCGTCTCAACGAGTTTTATCCTCCAGGCGTTCAAGGCCGACGCCTCACCCGGTAAACCTGCATTCATCGTCGTGTCGGTCATCTGGGCTCTGGTGGCTGTGTTCGTCGCCCTTAAGGGCATTCAATATGTCGGAAAGGTTTCTACTTATCTGCCTATTGTCCCACTTATAATGATTATCGTCGTTTTCCTGACAAATGTGGGCAGTGTAGGTGACTACCAGCCACCGGCTGATGCCAAGCCTCTTGTGGGCTTTCTGACGATAATCGCAATCGTTGTTGGCTTCTTTGCAACAGCGGGCGCAGCGGGCGTGGACTTTGGAATGGGAAATCGCAACGAAAGGGACATCCAGCTCGGCGGGCTTGTCGGGATTGCTCTGGCTATCATAGTTGCCGGCGGTCTGCCGCTGTTTGCTGTCGCAGGAGCACATGGTGCTAATCCCCAGATGGAGAGTTTTACTTTCGACGCCGTTATCAAAACACACTTTTTATCCAAGATTATGTTCGTCCTGTTCGCTATAGCGAGCTTTCCGCCGGCGTGCTTCTGCTCATTTATCGCAGGCAACAGCATAACAACAATGTTCCCCAAAACCAACAGAACGGCTATGGTCTTGGCCGGAGCCATCGTAGCGATTATACTTGCAGTAACAGGAGTGGCCCTCAATCTGGTTGGGGTTTTCTCAATCATCGGAGCATCCTTTGGCCCGATATGCGGCTCGATGGTTGCCGATTACCTGTTGAGCGGCTGTAAGTGGTCCGGGCCGCGCAAGGGCATCAACCTGGCAGGTTATATCGCATGGGCCGTGGGATTCATTGTTGCAATACTGCCGATGGTCGGCGGGGAGAAGTTTAGCTTCATAAACCCGGCTCCGGTTATCGCCTTTGTGATTGGTTTCGTTCTGTATGTTATCCTCGCCAAGGCCGGCCTTGAACCGCCGGTCGTTGAGATGGCCGCAGCCCCATCTGGAAAGGCCCAGGCCGGGGAAAAAACTGAAGAAGAACAGGGCGAAGAAGAGAGCGATTTTTAATTTTTAATTTTAATCAAAAGCCGAAATCGTTTGATTTCGCTTTATTTCACTGAGTCCGTAATTAGAGCGGGGATTTGCCAAGCGTCGAATCCCTGCCTCTTTTTGGGTCTTCAAAAAATGTCGGCTATGCCATCGATGGTAAAGTCTCAAGATTTTTCGGCTTTTCTTATCTCACCGCCGACCCCTCAGTGCCGAGTAAAGAAAAAAATAACTTTCGTGCATCTTGACAATCTCCTGTAAAGAGGATAAAATTAAAATTTTTGAGTATGATAGTTTGCTGAAATTAATAGTTTTATCGGTTACGTAAAATTTTGGAATTTTTGAGGTCAAAAAGAAATGTCTAATAGAGAAGAAAAGTTTGGTTCAATTGTGAAGGTTTGCGTCTTAGCACTGGTTGTGTTCTATTTGTGTTTTGTTCCGTCCTGCAAAAAATCAACGCCGCAGCCGCCCCCCGGGAGCTCCGGTCAGCAGGCCCCAGATAAATCTAAGGGCGATGTTAAAAATGTGGCTGTCCCTGCGCCAGAGCCTACAACTGTGAAAACATCGGATGTAACAAAGGAACCTGCCACCAGTCCCGCTCCTGCTTGCTCCGCCGAGACGAGCACTTCGGAGCTGGTGCCGATAGAAATCAAATTGCCCAGGCCGATGTTTGTCGGTACGCCGCAGGATACGCGGGTGGCCAACCTGGAAAAGCCGCTGGGCAAGCCCCGTCCACCGTTCCTGGCCCCGGCTGGAACAAAAAATGTCGCCTTCGGAAAGACGATATCCAGCAGCGATGAAGAACCTATCATCGGAGAGATTGAGATGATAACCGATGGTGATAAAGAAGCTGCCGATGGCAGCTATGTTGAGTTAGGACCGTTTCTGCAGCACGTGACTATTGACCTCGAAGCTGAGTATGAAATTTACGCCATTTTAATATGGCATTACCATAAGCAGGCCCAGGTTTATTTTGATGTCGTGGTGCAGGTATCCGATGACCCTGATTTTATCAGCAATGTCACGACCCTGTTCAACAATGACATCGACAATTCTGCCGGGTTTGGCCTCGGCAAAGATATGCACTATACCGAGACCCACGAGGGCAAACTTATCGACGCCAAGGGCGTTCGGGCCCGCTATGTCCGCCTCTATAGCAACGGCAATACCGGCAATGACTTAAACCACTATATTGAGGTGGAAGTTTACGGCAAGCCGGTAAAATGACATGGCCCCCGCACCAATTTGCTAAATGTTCTGTAAATACTTGACCTTAGGTCGCGGAAGGATAGGTCGGAGTCTGTCAGATGTACGAGCCATGTAAATTGGTGCGGGGTTGTGTCCTCATTTTGGCCGCGACAGTTGTTGCGCTTGCATTGCGCCTGCCGCGGCTTAAGCAGCGGCCTATGCACGGCGACGAGGCCGTTCACGCCGTCAAGTTTGGACAGCTTCTTGAGGCTGGTGTCTATACTTATGACCCCGATGAATACCACGGCCCGACGCTCAACTATCTGACTTTAATCCCTGCCTGGATGACCTCCGCCAACAAACTGACGGACGTAACCGAGTTCATCCTGCGCATTGTCCCCGTTTTTTTCGGCGTGTGTCTTGTGCTGCTGCTTCTGCTGACGGCTGACGGTCTGACGCCAGCCGCTGCGATTTATGCTGCTATACTGACCACCATATCACCGGCTATGGTTTTCTACAGCCGCTACTACATTCACGAAATGCTTCTGGTCTGTTTCACTTTTAGTGTAATTACCTCTGCTTATCATTACACTCGTGATAAAAACCTTTTGTGGGCCATATTGACAGGAGTATTCTTAGGGCTGATGCACGCAACTAAAGAGACATTTATCATCGCTTTTGGCTCAATGTTTTTGGCTCTGTTGTTTACGCTCTCGATGTGGCGCCCGAAGGCTTCTCTCGTAAGTGCCGCTAAGGAGATAAAAAGCTCACATATTATTTTAGGTCTTGCAGCCGCTGCAATTGTCTCTGCTCTTTTCTATTCATCATTTCTCACCAATCCCGGAGGAATTTTGGATTCCTTTCGAGCTTATGGAGCTTATTTCAGCCGCGCCGACAATAATTCGCTGCATATTCATCCCTGGTATTATTACCTCAAAATGCTTATATATTCCAGATACAGCGACGGCCCGATTTGGACCGAAGGCTTAATCGTCCTACTGGCTGTGGTTGGTTTCGTAGCTGCGATGACAAAAAAGGGCCGGTCTTTGTCTTCTGTCAATGTTCATCTGCTCAGGTTCATTGCTTTTTACACGCTTATTCTGACCGTAGTGTATTCTGCAGTCCCGTACAAAACTCCCTGGTGTATGTTAGGGTTTCTCCACGGAATGATTCTGCTGGCAGGTGTCGGTGCGGTAGTGCTCATAAGGCTGGTCCCGAATGTTTTGCCCCGTTTGATTGTTATTTTTCTTTTGTTTGGTGCTTCTGTTCATTTGGCCTGGCAGGCCTACCTCGGTAGTTACATATATTATGCTGACAGCCGCAATCCATACGTTTACGCTCATACGACTCCGGAGGTCTTTACGATAGTGCAGCGCATCGAAGATATAGCCTTAGTCCACGAAGATGGTAAACAAATGCACATTCAGGTCATTTGTCCCGAAGATGACTATTGGCCGCTACCCTGGTATTTGCGCTCTTTTTCAAAAGTCCAATGGCAGAACAAGGTAGCTGATGACGCACCTTCTGCGCCGCTCATTATCGCCTCGGATGAAGTGCAGGAGGCCCTGACCAATAAGCTTTATGAATTGACTCCTCTGGAAAAGCGTCAGATGTACTTGTTTTTGTTTGATGAGCCGTATTATGTGTGGTTGCGTCCGAAGGTCAAATTGCTCGGCCTTGTGAGAAAAGACCTGTGGGACCGCTACCAGCAGCGACAGACACAGTCGATTCAGTTGCAGAAAACGGGTGAAAAATGACCAAGCCGACGGAAACCTGTTTTGTCCAGAGCGATTGTCATTCGATTCCCGGGATGAAACGTTTCTCCCATGAGGCGATGGCGACCACTTTTGAGATACTCGTCGTGCACGAGGACGAGCTCTATGCCCGGCAGGCTGCTGCTGCTGCCTTTGATGAGGTTGATAAGCTCGAAGCCGAGCTGAGCCGATTCATCGAAAATAGTGACGTCTCCCGCATCAATAACCTCCCTGCCAATCAGCCTTTGCTGATTGGTTTGGCCGCATTCGAATGTATCCAGCTAAGTGCCCGGATTTGTGCCGAAACCAACGGGGCTTTCGATATTACTATCGGCTCTTTGCTTAACTGCTGGCGCAACGAAGTCGCAAGCCCGCGAACGCCCTCACAGGAGCAGCTTAATTTCGCTCGCCAGCATACCGGCACGCACCTTCTAAAGCTGGACGAGGTTGAGCATACTATTGAGCTTCTGGTTGCCCCGGTACAAGTTGATCTCGGAGGCATCGGAAAGGGCTACGCTGTTGACCGGATGGCTGAATTGATGCATGAGTGGGGTGTTGAAACCGCTCTGATTTCCGGCGGCTACAGTTCGGTCCTTGCCCTTGATGCTCCAGCCGGGACAAAAGGTTGGCCTATCACATTAAGTGATCCCCTCCGCCGGGTTGCTTCGCAAACACGAAGCAGCGGGGGCAAACGGATTTTGAACCGTCTCTATTTGCAGAGTGGGGCCCTGAGCGGCTCAGGTCTGCAGAAAGGCCAGCATATTATTGACCCCCGCACAGCCCAGCCGGTAAAGGACAAGCGTGCCGCTTGGGCCTCTGCTAATGATGCCGCAACCGCCGACGCCCTCTCAACGGCCTTTATGGTTATGACGCCGGATGAAGTCGAGAAATATTGTCTGCACCACCCGGAAGTATTGGCTATGATAATACTGGAGGGTGAGGGCAAGGCCGCGCAAAAAGACAGGATTTTGCGCTTCGGCCCGTGGAAATAATACCAATCTGGTGAATAGTAAATGGTGAATGGTGAATAACCGATTACCAATAACCAATTACATATTACTTCATGGACGAATAGTAGAAGAGCTGTCACCATTCCGTTTCTCTGCGTGGATATTGGCGCCCCTCAATAATTCTACAACATCCGCGTGACCCGCCGTACGTGCATAATCCAGCGCTGTCCGGCCATTTTTGTCCTTTGCGCTGACATCGGCGCTTTTTGCAAGAAGTAGTTTAACAACATTTGTATATCCTCGTCGGGCCGAATAGTGAAGTGGTGTCCAGCTGGATAGCGTCCTTGCATTAACATTCGTACCCTTATCAACACACCAATGCAAAACTCATTACGTTAGACAACAACCGATGCTATTTTCCAATAGCAGCTTAAACGATAACTGAAACCTTTGTTTCTGTCAAACCACAGCCCATCGCAGTGAATGGTAAATAGTGAATGGTGAATAACAAATTACCAATAACCAATAACCAATAACCAATAACCAATTACCATTCACCAGCAAGAAAGTTATTTTTCACTGGCGGTACACAGATGGTATCTGTATAATAACTTCGGTAGAGCACATGGCAATAAAAATAGGCCTAAGCCGTTATTATGTATAGAGTTATGTGTTTCGAAAAGTGTGTTATAACAGAAATGAAAGGAAAAAGAATGTTAAAGAAAATTGTATTTGCATTGATGATTCTGTGCCTTGTGGCCGTTGCCTCGCCAGCAGCCGTGGCTGTGAACAAGCCACAAAACGTCATACTGTTTGGGTGGGACGGGGCGCAGCGAGACCATGTCAACGACTGTCTCAAACGCGGTGAACTGCCCAATTTGCAAAAGCTAATTGACCAGGGCTCTTGCGTTGAGATTGACATCGAAGGTGACACTGCCACTAAGGCCGGATGGACCCAAATCCTTACCGGTTACTATCCGGAAGCGACCGGAGTATATACTAATCGAGACTATCAACCGATTCCAAAAGGCCTGACAGTCTTCGAGCGGTTGGAGGAGCATTTCGGCCCTGATAAATTTATTACCGTTGCTGTGATTGGCAAGGCAGGCAACGTTGGCGCCGATGCGCCTAAAAAGACCAAGGTCCAGAAAGAGAGCAGCGAGTCCGGTGCCCGCAAGGCAGAGATGAAGAAGAGCCAACCTCAGGGCAAAATCGTCGTTGAAGACGGCGTGGAATATCGCGTAGTTCCGGGCCAGCCTTTTTATATCACCAAGTCCAGCATGGATGTGTTCGAAAATGGTCTGTCACTGGACAAAAAAGTTGGCAGCCGTGCCATCGAATTGATTGAGAAGTACAAAGGCCGGCCGTTCTTCTTCTTTGTACATTTCGCGGAAGTGGATTCTAAAGGCCACAAGTATGGCGAGAACTCGAAGGAGTATAACGACGCCCTAATCTCCAACGACTTCTGGACCGGCAAAATCATGGAGAAGGTTAAGCAATTGGGGCTGGCCGAGAAGACGCAGTTCTACGTCACCGCTGACCACGGGTTCAACGAAGGCGAAAAGGGCCATAGCTTCGCCCCCTACGTTGTTCTGGCTACTAATGACAAGAAGGTCAACCGCAATGGTCGGCGTCAGGATGTGGCTCCGTCCATTCTGGAGGCATTCGGCCTGGATCTGAAAAAGATTAAGCCGCCGCTGGACGGTATCTCGCTGACCAAGCCGGACAATCGCCCACCGGCAAAGATTGCCCCCTCGAAAAGCCAAAAAGTAGAGAAAGAAGTCGAGGAATTCCACGCTCCAGATGTCGTCTTTGTTCCTACGCCCCAGGACGTCGTGGAAAAAATGCTGGAGTTAGCGAAAGTCAAAAAGGACGATTTAGTTTACGACCTGGGCTGCGGTGACGGCCGAATCGTAGTAACAGCGGCCAAAACGTATGGCTGCAAAGCTAAAGGCTATGACATAGACCCAAAGCGTGTGAAAGAGTCGCTGGAAAATGTGAAAGAGAACAATGTTGGACACCTGGTTACAATTGAGCAGAAGGACATCTTCACCCTTGATCTCAGCGATGCAAACGTAATCACTCTCTACCTGCTTCCGGAACTGAATGTGAAGCTAATCCCGCAGTTGATGAAGCTCAAGCCAGGCTCGCGGATTGTCTCTCATGATTTCCGGATGAGAGGAGTCAAGCCGGACGAGGTTGTTACGGTTATTTCCAGTGAAGACTCCGTCGAACATGAAATTTATTTTTGGACCACGCCGCTCAAGAAGAGAGAGAAAGAGGAGCCGGCTACCGTTCCGAATGAATGATTCGATGATTGTAACCAGAAAAAAAACGCTAAGACCGAACGACAGTTAGTCAAGTTGGCCCTGCACGATTGAAACACCGTCAGTGGCCAAGTAAACTTTGTGTTTCGCAAATGTTTTGTGACATAAATGAAAGGAGAAAGAGATGAGTAAAGTATGGTCTTTGTTGTTAATTCTAAGTTTGTTAATGGCAATGACGCCTGCAGCCAGTGCTCAAGACAAAGCCGAAACGCCAAGAAATATCATTCTTGTTGGATGGGATGGCGCTCAGAGAAACCATCTCTATGAGTGCTTGGGCCGGGGAGAGCTTTCCAACTTAAAGAAGCTGGCTTCCGAAGGCGCCTTGGTAGATATTGATATCCTCGGAGTAACTGACACAAAGGCTGGCTGGTCGCAAATCCTTACCGGATATAACCCGAAGATTACCGGCGTATACAGCAATGGCCGGTATCAGCCGGTCCCCCAGGGTTTGAGCGTCTTTGAGCGTCTGGAAAAGCATTTTGGGACGGACGATTTTGTTACCGTTGCAGTCATCGGCAAGAAGGGTCACTGCGGCGAGATTGACCCACCGCAGAAGTTGCGCGTCGGAACAGAGGCCGAGAAAAAAATCGCTGAAGCCAAGAGCCCAAAGGGCAAAATCATCGAGGAAAACGGCGTGGAGTACCGCATTATTCCGGGCTCGCCTTACTACAATATGTACACCGCGCTGGAAGTTTGGGAATTCGGCTTGGAGCTGGATGAGAAGGTTGGCTCGCGGGCTTTGGAAATGCTTGAAAAGTATAAAGACAAGCCTTTCTTCTTCTTTGTGCATTTTGCCCAGGTTGATCATAAGGGCCACAAGCACGGGGAAAACTCTAAAGAATATAATGACGCCTTGATCTCTAACGACTTATGGACCGGCAAGCTCATCGAGAAGCTCAAGGAGATGGGCCTATACGATAAGACTCTGGTCTACGTGACGGCCGACCATGGGTTCGACGAGGGAAAGACCAGCCACGGTGATGCCCCCTATGTCTTTTTAGGTACTAACGATCCCAAAGTGGTACGTCGCGGCGAACGTGCGGATGTTGCTCCAACTATACTTGCAAGGTTTGGCTTAGACCTTAGCAAGCTTGAGCCGGCTCTTGATGGGCAATCCTTGACAAGTCCTGGCAAGTCCAAGGCAGTAGGGTCTCGCAAAGTCGAGGCAGCAAAGCCTCGTAAGGAAAAAGCGGTTGATCCAGCCAAGCAGGCAAAACCTCGTAAGACTAAGGCTGAAAATCCTGGCAAGTAGAGAAATTTTTTGATTTGCGATTTGCAATCTTGATTCGGCAATCAAAAATCGAAAATTTTCCGTTGCGCTTTTCTGAGGTAGTTTTGCAGGAGGAAAAAAGAGCAAAAATAAACTTTTATTGCAATTTGGCGTATTAAACGATATAATATGATACGAGGCTGCAAATGTTTTGCAGAGTCGCAGAAGTGATTTTTGAAAAGTGAATATGGGGGCGAACGGCTTCGACCGGATGGCGGAGAGCCAAGTTGCATGTCCAGGACGCCGGTTGGCCTGGTTAATCATCCGGCAATAAATTTTAAGTGGCAACTACCAGTTGCGCATGGCTGCTTAATTTAGCAGTCCGTCCTGCCTGACCTTGCCTGTGGGTCTGGCAAGGGCGTAAAATAGCAGGCTGGCCTTGTCGGTTGTTCGGGCCGGCAGGGTGAGAACTCTCCGGAATAGCCGAGTTAAGAGCCTGTCGTTTGGCGCTTAATGAAGCGAAAAAACAATAAAGCGACTATGCATGTAGACGCTTGTCTTGAAGCATCTCGGGACGGGGGTTCGAATCCCCCCGCCTCCAGTCTGCGTCGCTCGCTCGTTGGTGAGCTACGCAGGATGTCTTCCATAGCTTCAGCGAAGTAGGGCTTTTCTTTTTTTTGTCCTGAATAACTGAAGGATTATTTTCTAACTGTGTCGCTATCAGCGAAAGATTTATTCTTCAGCAGTCCGGACGTCACCTTTCTGCCAGGTTCAAGTCAACCTCAGCCAATCGAGACCTGCTTTTCTCACGGCGTAGCCCACTTCCCGTAGATAGTTGCCGTACGCTACCATCCAGTGGAAACCTCGAATTTCCTCGGCCAGTTGTCCATCATCCCCTTTGATCGCCACGTCTATTTGCGTCCGGCAGATGTCATAAAAAGGTGCATCGAGAATTTCGCCTTCGAAGCCCAGCCATCGACGACTGGCAAAATCGGGGTTTAGCACAGTTATTCCTTGCCCTCTTCTCATTTGAACTTTGGGTGCCGCCCCAAAGTCCGATTCATAGTGTGTAAGGACCCTGGCCGGCTCTAATTCCCTCCCGTTCATCCTTCTTGGACCAGTGCAATGAGAAACGGTCAATACACCATCATGAGGAAGGGAAGGATTGCACAGAAAAACAGGCTTGCCGGAAATGTAACGCAGCAGAATTCCAGAAGGGATTACGACAAAGTCCGACTCGCAAAACGCCATATAGCCATCATCGTTCAACAAGCTGAGCGGCAAGCAAGCTGTAGTTTCCGAGATGGGCATAATTGTCGACATGCAATAATTGATCGTAATCGCGTCTGTTTGGGCTTCGTCGAGGAGGTCACGAAAGACCTCGCATAGAATAAAAGCCTTATAGACAAAGTCTTTCGAAGTCTCGAGGACTACATTTTCCTGGCTGAGATACTTGTCCGCCTCGTTGTGGCAGTAGCTGACCAAGCCCTTATCCTGTCGTGCTTTTTTAATCCGCTCACCTAATTCAGGATAGGAAACCGGAACGATATCTAATTTCCAAGTTTGCCTGGCGCGCTCTGGTGCTTCTCTGCCGTCCGCCCCCCAGCCACCGGCGCCGCCGACTGCGACAATTCGTTTGCCCAGAGTGTTTTTTAGACCATATAACGCCCGCAGTCGCCACAAAAGCTCGGCATGTTCATCCACAACAATGTCGTGAACGTCCATACCCGGCTGGCTAAACTCGTCACGTCTTTTTCGTAGGAAATGAGTATGTGCACCAATATACATGTAATAAAGGGGACCGGAGCGATGCCTCACGAACATGAGATTCCACCTATCTGGACAAGCAAGGGCCTCGAGAAGCTGCGGGTTGCGCCGAGCAGCGTACATAATCAGGACATCGTAGTCTCTTTTTGTAACGGCCGCCGCCTCTTCTATATTGCGAACGGTTACCAGGGGACAGATTTCAAGTGGAAAATCCGCAGATGACGCCATCTGACTCAAGTCTCGGCAAATGCTCTGTTCCTCTTGTCGGAGCTCTTGCTCGCTCTGGATAGCTCCAGTCACGCGCCAACTGGTAGCCGGTTTTCTCTGGTAGATTTCACAATTAAAGACCGGCTGGACCTTCAGTGGACGAAAGATAGGCTGCTGGCGATGCGGCCTCTTTGAGTCGCCAGAGGCTGTATTGACCACAGTAGGCAACGCCAATCCAGTTGCTGCTATGACCCCGGCTGTTGTCATAAACTCGCGCCGATTCAGACCATCCGGTAGGTATTTTTGCTCTTTATCACAGGGACAGCATCGTGCCGGTCGGGCGATACTTGGTTTTTGTTTTGAATTGCACATTATTCACCTCCAAGGGGTATAAGTTGTAGCTGTTTCTGTTCTTTCTAACCTGATTGGACATTTTGGATATACTCGCTTAGTAGTAACCCTAAGCCTTTTAACCTGAACAAAATACCAGAGACTGGCACACATCGCAACTATCTAAAGCCGCGCGATTGCGCGATACTTACACCGCGACGCTTGAGTTGCAGTAAGGTCTTCTGTCCATTTTTTTAATATGTATTTGTGGTTGAGAGCTACGTGATAAGATATTCGCCGAAATAGTCCGGAGGCAAAGGAGCATCTTACCCAGCACTAATTGTACAGACCGACCGACTAAGGTTTTCGGTACCGAAGGTACAATTAGTGCTGGGCTGTTTTTGCGCCGAGGAAAAACGAACATCGGGAAGCTTATTTTTTTTTCGCCGTGAAAGCGAAAATTATTTGATTGTTACCGCCTTACCTATTAAAATAAAATAAAGCGAGTTACAAACCATAAGTCCGGCTGAAACGAAAGGAGTCATGCGATGGCAAAAAAAAAGAAAAAGAGACGTGTTAAGGGTTTATGGTCGCAGAGCGAGGTCAATTTGCTCAAAAAACTTTTCTCGAATAGCCCTACTGCCCAATTAGCTGCCAAGCTTGGTCGCTCAACAGATACGGTGAAAAAGAAAGCATCCAGGATGGGACTTCGCAAGTCAAGCAGATATCTCAGGTCTCTCGGTAGGGCATAAGTTATTGTAAAATTGGTTCTGCGGAAATAGCGATGATTTAGTACTTCATTTTTAGAGCGGCTGTTAAACTCAATTCTTAGCCGAGCTTAGTACATTCAAGCTCAGAGCGCATAAACCATAAGCACTTTTATGCGATTGTTTCTTTATATGTTGAACTCTGCGTTGCTAAAGCGATGCTGGATATCATACTCTCGTTCTCATAGTAGTTTCATTTATTCTTTAGGTATCAATAAGTCTTGGGTCTTGAGTTAACGTCGGCAATGCTGTACTGCTGTGAAGTAGCCTTCGCTACAAAGCCTACATACCATTTCTGACTAAGTCCTTGACATTCGCTGCTGACACCGTTATTTTTAGCGAAATAGTTTTACGTTTTTTGTTTTAAGTCTTTCGCTTTTTGGTATCAGGAGCTTGATTTGAGGATTCTTTCGGGCATACAACCGTCTGGCCGACTTCATATAGGTAACTTTTTCGGTGCGATGCGCCAGCACCTTCAGTTCCAGGCCGAGCACGATTGTTTTTATTTCATCGCCGACTACCACGCCCTCACCAGCAATCCGACCCCGGCTGATATTGCTCGTCATATTCTCGATGTCGCAATGGATTATATCGCTTTGGGTCTCGACACCGAAAAAACCATCTTCTTCCGCCAATCCGACGTGCCGGAAGTTACGGAGCTGACGTGGCTTCTTTCCTGCATAACCCCGATGGGCCTATTACAGAGATGCACAAGCTACAAGGACAAGGTCGCCCAGGGTCTGGCCCCCAATCATGGCCTGTTCGCGTACCCTGTCCTGCAGGCCGCGGACATCCTGATTTACAAATCGGATTTAGTTCCGGTAGGGGCCGACCAGAAGCAGCACATCGAGGTTACTCGCGACATCGCCATCCGGTTCAATAGCACTTATGGCGAAATCTTCACCGTGCCGGCCGAGTACATCATCGAATCCGTAGCCGTCGTACCGGGCACTGATGGCCGAAAAATGAGCAAAAGTTATGACAATACCATCGAGATATTCGAGCCGGAGCCAAGCGTCAGAAAGAAGGTTATGCGTATCGTTACCGACTCCACGCCGGTTGAGAAGCCCAAAGACCCCGACAAATGCAACGTCTTTGCACTGTTGAAGTTGGTCGCCTCGCCGGATGAGTTAGTCGAATGGGAAAACAGATACCGAAACGGCGGCATGGGCTATAGCCAGGCCAAGAAACGCCTCGCCGAGTTGATTACAGACTATTTCAAGCCGTTCAGGAAGAAAAGGTCCGAGCTTGAAAATAATGTCGACTATGTTAAAGAAGTCCTTGCCAGCGGTGCTAAACGCGCAAGGACCGTAGCTGCCAAAACATTAGCCGAGGCCCGAAAGGCAGTGGGCCTGGGAGCTTAACTAATTTGCGATTTGCGAATTTCGATTTTCGATTTAGAAATCGTAAATTGGCAATCGACAATCGAAAATCTAAATGGCTGATTACCGTGTAAATCTTGATATATTTGCAGGGCCCTTGGATTTGCTGTTGTATTTGGTCCGTAAGGAGGAGGTCGATATTTACGATATTCCCATCGCAAAAATAACCGACCAGTACATTCGTTACATCGAAATGCTAAAAAGTCTCGACATTGATTTAGCAGGCGACTTTTTAGTGATGGCCGCAACACTGATGCAGATAAAATCGGCGATGCTTCTGCCGAGAGCAGAACCCGAGTCCGCCCTCGGCCCGGACGCTGAATTAGCCGACCCCCGCGCCGAGCTTATCCGCCAGCTCCTCGAATACAAAAAATTCAAGGATGCCGCTAATCTGCTTGATGCTGCCGCCGATGAGCACAAAGAGCGTTTTCCCCGCCCCAGCGTTATTATCGAACGGCTGCAGCCGGACGCCGAGTCTGAGATTGACATTGAACAGGTCAGCATCTGGAACCTGCTGGAAGTCTTTGATTCGATATGTAAGGCTACCGGCGTCATCGCTGACATGAGACACATTAAAGACGATACGCCCATCGATTTGTACCAGATCGAGATTTTGCACCGACTCCAGATAGAGGGCCCCATGACTTTTGAACGCATCTTCGAAGCCAGGCCCAATCACATTGTGATGATTGGATTATTTTTGGCGCTTCTGGAATTGATTCGGGAGAAATTGGTTTGGGCCGAGCAGTCGGCCTGTTTTTCTATATACCTGCGAGCCTTGACTGATGAGCCAGCCGAGCAGGCTGTGCGAAAAGCCATCCTTGCCGTAGCCGAGGCCGACGACCTCAGAGCTGCTCAAACCGGACAGCAAAAAACAGCCCCCATAACGATTTCTGAATTGCCGCCGAGAGGCAAGTCAGCAGTCTTATCTGATAAGCAAGAGAAAAGAGAGATAAAGCCCGCCAAAGACCATTCCTAATATTAAAACTTATAGTAGTTCTTGACTTTTAATTTTTTATGTGCAATAATTCAAATTTTTAGGATTTTAGCAAGAAAGTGCTAAAAGTGTCGCACAAAATTTTATCTAAGAAACAGCTTTCTGAGGACGTTTTCACTGCTGAAATCGAAGCGCCGCTTATCGCGCAGGCAGGAAAGCCGGGCCAATTTGTCATTATCATTATAAACAGCCGATATAGTGAGCGTATTCCTCTGACAATTGCTGCTGCGAACCCTGAAAAGGGTGCTATTTGCCTTATCTGGCAGCGTGTCGGTAAAACCACCGCTGAATTGGCTGATATGCAGGTGGGCGACGAAATTGCCAACGTTGTCGGCCCATTGGGTAAGCCCACTCACATCGAAAATTTTGGCACTGTTGTCTGCGTCGGCGGCGGTATCGGCAATGCGCCCTTGCTGCCCATCGCAGAAGCCTTGAAAAAAGCCGGCAACAGAGTCATCAGCATTCTCGGCGCAAGAAACAAGGAACTGCTCATCCTCGAAGCCGAGTTCGCCCAAATTTCTGACGAGCTGATAGTTACAACTGACGATGGTTCATACGGACGAAGGGCCTTGGTAACCGAACCGCTGAAGGAAGTTTGCTCGCGCAATCCCAAGCCGGACCAGGTTTTTGCAATTGGTCCTGCTATAATGATGAAATTTTGTTGTGAAGTGACTAAGCAATTCAATGTCCCTACGCAGGTCTCGCTCAATACCATTATGGTTGACGGAACCGGTATGTGTGGCGGCTGCCGGATAGAATTTGACGGCCAGCCGAAGTTCGTCTGCGTAGACGGGCCGGAATTTGACGGACACAAAGTCAACTTCGACTTGATGATAAAAAGATTGAACGCCTACAAGGAACAGGAACAAAAGGCCCACGAACAGTATAAAAAACACCGATGCAAAATAGCGCGTCCATCGTCTCTCGTCACTCGTCCCTCGTGCATCGACCGAAGGACGATGGAGGATGGACGACGGACGAAAGGGACTCTTTACAGTGACAGAGAAGGATAGACATCAGCTTCTGCAGAAGCTTCTCGAAAAGGAAAAAACCGGCAAACTTAAGCCCGCTGACAGATTCAAAATACCGCCACAGGATATGCCTGAGCAAGACCGCATCGCAAGAAGGGGCAATGTCAACGAAGTGGCGCTCGGCTACACCGAAACCCATGTACGGTTGGAAGCTATGCGCTGCCTTCAGTGCAAAAACGCCCCCTGCGTTAAGGGCTGTCCGGTACAAATAAGGATAAGGGACTTCATTGCTGCCATCTCTGTTGGCGACTATAGCAAAGCACTGGCTATCATCAAAGAAAATTCGCTGTTGCCGGCTGTTTGTGGCCGGGTCTGTCCTCAAGAGGTCCAGTGCCAGCAAACGTGCACCGTCGGTTTAAAATTCAAAGACCCCACAAAAGCCGTTTCCATCGGCCGGCTGGAAAGGTTTGTCGCCGACCTCGGTTTAGCCGTCACCGTCACGGCGACGATGGACAAAGAACAAGAGATGAGTCTGACTGTCGCAGCCGAGACGGGAATGAAAGTCGCCGTAATCGGCTCGGGCCCCGGTGGTATCGTCGCCGCCGCTGATGTCAGAAGAGCCGGTAACGATGTCACCATATTCGAGGCCTTTCATAAGCCTGGCGGCGTGATGGTTTATGGAATCCCTGAATTTAGACTCCCTAAGGCTATCGTACAGAAGGAAATCGACGTCATGGCCAAAATGGGCGTCAAAATCCTCTGTAACTTCATCGTCGGCAGAACAAAAACCATTGAGCAGTTGATGAAAGAAGACGGCTTCGATGCGGTCTATATCGGCGTCGGGGCCGGCCTGCCGATGTTTATGGGTATCCAGGGCGAGTCACTTGTCGGCGTATACAGCGCCAACGAATATCTCACGCGTGCAAATCTTATGAAGGCATACGACTTCGGCAAGGGTGCCGACACCCCAATTGCTCTTTCAAAAAAAGTTGCCGTCATCGGTGGCGGCAATGTTGCTATGGACTCGGCCAGAACGGCCGTGCGACTCGGTGCCGAAAAGGTCTATCTGGTTTATCGAAGAACCGAAAACGAAATGCCCGCCCGAATTGAAGAGATTCATCACGCCAAGGAAGAAGGGGTCGAATTTCACGTATTGCAAAGTCCCAAGCGAATAATCGGCGACGAGAACAGTCACGTTACCGCTATCGAATGTCTCAAATACTGCCTTGGTGAGCCGGACGAATCCGGCCGACGAAGGCCTATCCCCATCGAAGGCTCAGAGTTTAGAATCGACGTTGACACTTGTATTATAGCTATCGGCAATATTGCAAATCCGTTGATTCGCCAGACAACCCCCAGCTTGGAGTTCAACAAGTGGGGCAATATCGTCGTTGATGAAAACTGTAAAACCTCGTTGGAGGGTGTTTATGCCGGCGGGGATATCGTCCTCGGTGCCGCAACCGTAATCCTCGCAATGGGCCAGGGCCGAATTGCCGCCGCCGCCATAAACGAGTACCTCGCAAAAAAATCAAAGATTAAAATGCAAAAATCAAAATGACAAATCAAAATTCAAAAAGAATAAGAAAGCAAATTTTTTTACATTTTGCTCTGTAATTTTGATATTTGATTTTTGATATTTGATTTCATTTTTGACAGGCCGCTAAAAACTGAATTTCACCTGAGTCCCAATCACATTGGTATCACTCCAGCCGCCACCGGATTTGCTAGATTGCCAGAGGTAATAAATCCCGACCCCAATATTCTTTGCCAGCTTAAAGGAAACTCCCGAATACAACCTGTTCATATGATAACCTTCACCATCAAGACTAATAAACACCTCATCTGCCAGATAAGGTTTTAATTTGAGCTCTGTAAATTCGAGCGGCGATATCACCGAAAACATGTTTCTATACCGCCAAATGTCTGTTTGGTTTTCTCTATCCCGGTATTCCAACCTTGACCTGTCACTCAAATCGAGGTCGAACAATCTTCCTTTTAACGTAACATTCAGATGCGGCCGATTTTCTGGCCTCCATTGCCCTTTGCTGTCTTTTTCAAATATCTGCCTGTAGTTGAACCCAAAATCTATCCAATCCGCAAGGCCTTTATAAACCAATCCCAAATCGGAATGGTGCCAGTACAAGTTCCCTGCACCATCTCCAAGCCGAAATTCCTCTTCAAAAATAACTGTCCAGTCTTTGTCAATATCAAAATCGACGCCTGCACTGCTCCAATACTCGAAGTCTCCATCGCTGGAAGCTAAACAAACTTCGCTAAATAGTGCGATACTTATTACTGCTATGGCAAAATGCCGCTGATTTCCATGTCTCATTGCCAACCTGTTGCTGTATAAGAATATTTTTCCAAAGCGTTTCGTCTCAATTCAGTTGCAGAAATGACCCTTTTAACATCTTAGAACGGTCTCATCAAGGATATTCCTCTTTTTAAAGTGCTTATCGAGCCGGCCGCATTTAATATTGTCACGCCGGTCATTGTATTTGACAGTTTCCCTTTTCTTTAGTATTATTCCCGCTTCGCCCCCGTTTCTTCTTTCGAAGAAAGCACGGGGGTAAGGCAGTCTTATTAAGTGAATTAAAGGCGACGTAGAATACCAGACGCGAATATGCAAATTAAAGCTTTCAAAGCATTTAGGTTTGATGCCAGCGTAGTTGGCGATGTAGGCAGTTGCATTGCTCCTCCTTACGACATAATCAGCCCCGCCCAGCAGGAGAAGCTCTATGAAAAAAACAAATATAATATCGTGCGGATAACCAAAGGCAAAACCACTGCTTCTGACAATGCAAGCAACAATCAATACACAAGAGCCGCTGATTATCTCAATAACTGGATAAAAGAAGGCGCCTTAAAACAGGATTCGACTGAATGTATCTATGCTTATGTTCAGGACTTTGAATTGGCTGGCACTCGATTCCAGCGTTTCAGCTTCATCGCCGCAGCCTCGCTTGAAGAATTCGGTGAAACCGTCAGGCCTCACGAAGAAACACTCGCGAACTCCATAATCGACCGTCTAAATCTCAAAAGGGCGACTGATGCAATGTTGGGCCTGGTCTTTATGCTCTACGAGGACCAGGAGAAAGTCGCCGACAAAATCATCGAAAATGCAGCCAGAGGAAAACCACTTATTGACTTCCGCGATGACCAAAATGTCCGACATCGTCTCTTTGCAATAACCGACCAGGACAAAATCAAGGCAATCGCGAAAATGATGCTTGATAAGAAATGCATCATAGCTGATGGCCATCATCGTTATGAGACGGCTTTAAAATACTTCAGGGAGAGCAAGAACCCCCCCGCAAAGTATCAAATGCTTGCTTTCGCCAGCTCTGGCCAAAAAGGACTGGTAATTTTAGCCACCCACCGTCTTGTCAGCAATCTCGAAAATTTTAATATGGACAAATTAGTTGCCGACCTCAGAGAAGACTTCGAGATTGGGAAGTTTGAGTTTGAATCGAATTACAAGGCCAGGACCGGTGCAAGGCAAAAGATGCTTTCGCAGCTAAAGGCCGAGCATGACAAGGATAAAAACGCATTCGGAGTTTACGCCGGCAACAACGTTTTCTACGTTGCTGTCTTGAAGGACAAAAGAACGATGGATTCAATCGTGCCGAATATGAGTCCAGTTTGGAGGACGCTCGACGTCTCTGTTCTGCATAAGCTTATCCTGGAAAGGCTTTTGGGCATAGGTGAAGCCAAATTAGCCAGAGGCGGCAATCTTGAGTATGTAAAAGATACCGACGATGCGGTTGATAGCTCGATTTCCCAGGTGGACGCTGGCCAAAAACAGGTAGTCTTCTTTATGAACCCGGTAAAAATGCAGCAGCTAAAAGCCGTTACAGCCGCCGGTGAGAGAATGCCGCAAAAGTCAACTTACTTTTATCCAAAAATGTATACTGGCTTGACGATTCAAAAATTGTAATACAAAACTGTACGTTATCCCTGCAGAGGCTTGTCGCCGCGCTCGTCTCGGCGAAGGACAGAGCCCTGCCCGCCGTACGAGACTCTGGGCAGGCGGGCGTAGCCGGGAAGGCGCTAAGCAGGGCTCTACTGGCAAAAATGATATAGATTTCCGCTGGAGTGTATCCCGCACCCCCGCTCCTGTCTTCCGACAGGAAGACGCGGGGGCGGGGCGGGAATGATAGAAAGAACTGGAGTTGATAATATGGTAGACTGGAAAAATCCACCAAGGTTATTTATCCCAGGCCCGGTGAAAGTTAATGAGGATGTTTTGCAGCAGCTTGCACGCCCTACATTGGGACATCGTAACAAAGAATACTCTCAACTACACGCTGAAACAACCGATATGCTGAAAAAAATTCTCTTTACTGAGCAGAACATCTTTTTATTTACATCCTCTGGCTCCGGCGGCTGGGAGGCAGCTATCCGCAACTGCGTGGACCTTGACGAGACTGTCTTGTGTACTTGTTGCGGCGCCTTCAGTGACAAATGGGCAGACGTGGCCAGAGACTGTGGCAGAAACGTCGAAGAGCTGAAAGTCGATTGGGGCAAACCTGTTGTTGCTGAAATGATTGACGAAAAACTCGCGACAGGCAAATTCGCCGCTGTTACGATAATTCATAACGAAACCAGCACGGGCCTGACAAATCCAGTCGTAGAAATTAGCCAGATGATGAAGGGAAAATATCCCGATGTGCTGGTCTTAGCTGATTCGGTTAGCGGCATGGTCGGACTTCCTTTGAAATTCGACGAGCTTGGCTGGGATGTGGCTCTTGCCTCTACGCAGAAGGCATTTGCCATCCCGCCGGGTATGGCCGTCGTCGCCGTCAGTAACCGTGCTTTACACAAAAGCAAAAACGTCCCTGGCCGAGGTTACTACTTCGATTTCCAGCAATTTGCAAAAAGTAATGAGAAGAATCAAACGCCCACAACGCCGTCTATCCCTCATATTATGGCTCTTAACTATCAGTGTCACAAATTACTGAAAGAAGGCATGGAAAACGTCTGGCAGAGGCACAGACAGATGGGTAACTTTGTAAGAAGCTGGGCTAAAGAAAAATTCGAACTGCTCTGTGATGAAAAGTACGCTTCAAATACTTTGACTACGATCAAGAACACCACTGGCATCAATGTCGGCGAAGTTATAAAAGCCGTTCAGCAGAAGCATAATACCATCTTTGGCAACGGCTACGGAAAACTTAAAGACGTAACTTTCCGTATTGCTCACATGGGCGATATTACACTCGACGAGTTGAAAGAGCTTCTTACCTGGATTGATGACGAGATCGACTGAACGCCCACCTTTGCTATCCTGAGCGAAAAAAATCAAAAATTAAAATGCAAAAATCAAAATGACAAATCAAAATTCAAAAAGAATAAGAAAGCAAATTTTTTACATTTTGCTCTGTAATTTTGATATTTGATTTTTGATATTTAATTTCATTTTTGGGCAGGCCGTAATCACGATGTCATGTGATAGCTGAACTCAAGCACCTTAGGCTCGACCAGCTTTCGGTAATCCTTCATTTTCATCCGTATCGCTTTTTCGTGTGTGCCGGCCTGGAACGTGATATGGTCATCCTTTTCGAGGGACTTATCCATAATTGTGGGCAAATCATACAAGTTGCCGAACGGCGGCTCTGCTCCCAGTTCACAGTCGTCAAATATCTTGCCGATATCCTTTTCCTTAGCCAGCTCAACCGATTTGGCACCGAGTTGACTTTTCAACGCGCCCATGACGATCTTATAGCACGCTGAAAGCACACACATTATAAATTTGCCGTCGGCCTTGATGATAACCGGTTAGGCCACGTATTGTCCCGGCTCGTGCTCGACCGCTGCAATTTGCTGTGCCGTAAAGGCAGGCGGGTGCTCGGTAACCTCGTAACGAACCGCCGACTCGTCCAAAAATTCTATCACTCGCATCTCATACCTCCCAAAAAATTCTGCAAACAGCCCTGTCGTAATTTTGTGCATATTCTCATCTATGGAATTCGCCCTGTCAATTGCTAATATTAAGATTTAGCCCCCCAGCCGACCAGCAAGCTACTGACTGGAATTCCAGGCTTTGCATTTTAGTCCTCTTTCTCCTTTATCCCGCTGGTCTAATTAGAAATTATCTCAAATCTGTCACTCCCTCGGCAAGCTCTGGACAGGCTCTGAGCGAAAATAGCCTTTAGCCCTGAGCAAAGCCGAAGGGTAAGGGTCTCATTGGCTAAAACATGAGATTCTTCGCGGAGTTTACCCGCCAGACATGCAGCGGGTTTACCTTTGAGCGCAGCGAAGGGCTCGGAATGACATTTTGGGTTTTGAGATAGTTTCTTAGGATTGTTGTTAAGGGGATTTAGAAAAAAGCCCCTGCCTTAAGCTTTGAAGGAGGAAAGCAGAAACAAGCAGAGGCTTCGTCCAATAAGCATTATTTACTATAAACCTTCTCAAGTAGTCAAAAAAAGGCCGCAAGCCTCTATGCTCGAAGCCCTTCCTTGGTCGTATGCCATATCGCAGAAAAGCCCCTTGCACCTATCGAAAGCAAAGCAACCGGTTTTATTATTTCCACAATCCAGCGGCTTCTATTGTGTTTCCTTGCCATTGTCGAATGATACATCCAATTATATCGGCTCTGCTGATAATGCCCACTACCTTGCCCTTTGATGTGACAGGGACCCTTCGAAGAAAGTAATTCATCAAACACTCACACACATCCGGCAGAGCCTCATTCTCATCAAAGTGAACTGCAGGTTGTGTCATAAAACTACTAACCGTCTTATTCCTAAGGTCTTCATCGGCATATAATAATCTTATTAAGTCTTTTTCTGTGAGAACTCCCACCAAAGTCATATCATCTTCGACCACAGGGATACCGGTAATGTCGTTTTTCCAAAGAAGTTCTACCGCTTCAAGTACGGGAGCGTCTTTTCTTACGCTAATTACTTGCTTGGTCATAATGTCTTTTGCTTTGAGCATCGCAATCACCTTTTTACAGAGTTTCATTGCTTAACGAATCATTTGTAGGGTCACATTTTTTATTAGCCTCAAAAGCGCCTCTTCGTCTTCGCCGAGACGATCTTTCTTAATATCTTTTCGAAATATATTTCGCGAAAAATAGTTGCGGAAACTACGTATTTTTAAGGACTAACCCTCATTTTTGGGCGAAAAATGAAGGTAGTCAGAAAAAAAACCGGGCCGTTTTTGCCCTGCAAGGCTTGTCTACTGATATAATACGTCTCGAGACACCATCGCTGCTAAAGGAGCTTGTGAAACGCTACTTCACGGCTTCTATCAGTTTTATAGGAGGCTTGGGAAGTTAAAAGGGCTGCAAGCGGGCATTCGCAGCTCGCCTACCCGGCTACGATTCGGGCCTTCACCGAGACGAGCCCGGAGGCTCGTCCGTCGGGCAGGCCCTTTTCAGCCCTATGTTCTGATAAAGTTGCTGCCTGAACACGCCGATGGATGGTTATTATCTGGAAGTTGTGCGGCAAAACATTTTGTAATGAGCTGCAAAAGAGGAATTGTCGGGACGGCACTATGTTATAGAATTGGAAGCAGGAGGATTGACCGGTGAGAAATAGCGCTTTGTTCGTATGCGTGTCGGTCTTTTGGCTTTGCGGAGCGTGCTGCCAGATGCGTTCAAAGAAGCCTGCCGTAGTGGTCATGCCCCTGGAGGTCCCACCTGTGGAAGTCACGCCCGTGGAAGTTCCCCCAGTGAAGGTCCCGGCCGTGAAGGTCCCGCCCAGCCGGATTTTGACGTTATCGGAGCAACAGCTCGCTTCGCTGGACTGGCAAACTCCGAGGCGCCCCGGTCCTTATGTAAAGGACAAAAGGGTCGTAGCTGGTCCAGGCGTTGAATTCGACATCTATTTTCCAAGTAATACTCCCGGCAATCGTTCGCTGAACTTCGTCTCCAGCGGCGAAGGTGGAACCGGCACCATGGTGGGTGCTGATATAAGCGGCTATGAGGAATTTGCCCTGAAGATGACTGTGGTTTCCATCAATGGACAAAGCGGACCGGACCTGAAGCAAAAGCTCGTGGCCGGTGCCTTGATCGGTCCGACTACCACGCGCCAAGTCTCTACCTATGAGCCGGTTACGCTGGGCCTGGCAGCTTCGGACAAGACAGCGATTGCGAAAACATCGGGGCTGGCCGATAGGATATATCAAATCGGTTTTCATGTTCATATGCTGAACCCGCAGGACTGGGACCCATCGGGCAGTGTGCTCACACTTCAGGTAGGGCCGGTCGAAGACGGCCAGGTTAGTAGCGCCCCGCCAGTTGTATCCGTCAGTACCACTCCCAGTGTCACTCCAAGTCCCGCTCCACGTGCCGCTCTGAATCGCTACCCTGTTGCTGATTCTAATTCGGTGACCACAATGGAGGATACGCCCGTGGAGATTAATTTGACGGGCAGTGACCCAGATTCAGACCCCTTGACTTATAGTATGGTCGCCGGTCTATCTCACGGGAGCTTGAGCGGGACAGCGCCAAACCTGACTTATAAGCCTAACGCGAATTTCAACGGGTCAGACAGCTTTACCTTCAAGGTCAACGACGGCATAACGGATAGTACTCTTGCGACCATATCAATCACGGTCTTGCCGGTCAACGACCCTCCGATAGCCAATAGTGACACTGCGGTGACTCGGGAGGACACCCCGACAGCAGCAATTGATGTGCTGGCGAATGACACTGACGTAGATAATGACAAACTTACCGTCGCTGCTGTCAGCCAGGGCGCCAATGGCTCGGTCACCATCAACCCCAATAGCACACTGACCTATAGCCCCCGCGCGAATTTCCACGGCAGCGATGTATTCACCTATACTGTTAGCGACGGCAAAAGCCAAACAGATACCGCTAAGGTGGATGTTACGGTCAATATGGTCAATGATGCTCCGGTGATTACATCAGCGCCTGTAATCACCGCTACAGCCAGTGCATTATATATATACGATGTTGACGCCACAGACCCGGATGCAGGAGATACGCTAACTTACTCCTTGACCACTAAGCCTGCTGGTATGACCATAAATTCCGCTACCGGGCTGTTACAGTGGAAACCAACCGATGCACAGGGAGGGACTAATGAGGCAGTAGTGGTAAAGGTCGCCGACAGCAATAGCATTCCAGCCTCAGATACCCAATCATTTACAATTACGGTAAATCCAGCTCCACTGAAGATAACTACATTGACCGTATCGGATGGCTACAACCAGAGAGACGGAAGAACGTTATCGGCAGACGGTAAAACCGGCATTGTCCAATCCAGCGACGACAACTGGTGGGAAACCAGCTTCGGTTCCTACACGTCTTATGAATTTTCAAACGTATCTATCCCAGCAGGTGCTGTAATAACGTCAGTTGCTGTTTATGTCGAGCACTTCGAGGAGGAGCGATTTGGCCAGGGTAAATTGGAATGGGCTATAGGCACAGGCTGGCCGACTAAGCCGGTCGTCTGGGCATCTATAAATGCTCCGGTGTATGAAGGTCAAACCCATGAGGCTGTTGACTCATGGGATGTTGCAAGTTTCGTGGATACGGCTGAAAAGATAAATTCCCTTCAATTACAGATTAAAAACAACGACAACGTTGCTCGCAGAAAGACATTCGTAGATTATATCTATGTGGTAGTTAAGTATTTGAAGCTGGACAAAAGCCAGTGAAAGCATGGCCGAAAGAAAATCAAAAAGCCATTAACATAATCAAGAACGAATTGGACGAGGAACGCAGACGCCCGTTAAGAAAGGCCATAATCCCCCAAAGCTCCACCTGTCGCGTAAGTCATAATACTCTCCCAAATGTATTTCAATTTTTTTGATACCCCCTCAAGACGCGTTCGCTGTTTAAATGGTCTGATGGTTGCTTTTAATTGAAAGCTGAAGGGGCGGTCTGTGAAATTCTGTGGATTGGCTGGCCTTTCGATTTTCTGCACATAAAATAAGCGGGCCGAGAGGAGAGAGGGGACACAACTCGGCCCGCTTCGTGTCCTCCTTCAGTCTATAGGTTTATACGACTGGCCGGAAACGAAGTTCGCAGAAACAGCGGAGCAAAATATTGTAAAGAAAATCTATCATCATGGCGCGCACTCTTAGCGAATTTAGAACGACAACTCTGAAAAATATATTCTTATGATTCCCTCAAGCCACGCATTTGCCATTATCTCAGCGTATGCGTCGAGAGAGATTCTATGCTTTATTTCTCACAACAGTTAACGGGCAGTTTCTGCATAAGCCGGACGGGCTATGAAGGTAAAGAAATGCTCGCATAATTCCAAATTTCAAATCGCGAATCATATCAATTGTGAATAATTAATACGCTTATTCGCGTCATTTCGAGCGAGTCGTAGGCGAGTCGAGAAATCTATTTGAAAAGATTTCTCCGCTACGCGTCCCTAAGGGATCCTTCGGCCGAAATGACATAAGCGCAAATTTTAATCACAATTGGTATCAATATTCGATTGGTATTTTTAGTTTTGTGTGGCAAAATTGTCGAGCTGTGCATGTGCGAAAGTACCGGCTCTTCAGTTTACGCTTCTCCTCAAGGGTTAGCTCTCCTTGCTTTGGGACGCCGGCGTCAGTAGGGCAGGTGATACACCTTAAATTGCAAGCATGAGTGACGTCTAAGTAGAGCAGGTCTATTCTGCCGAAAAGCCGTCTTAATAGATGCAATAATAAGCGAAGTAGTTTGAGTATAATCCGACCTAAAGGGCTTTTAAGCAAGAATCTCTTTATCTTGGTTTTCAATAAACCGGTCATTTTTGCTGACTGCGAGATTGTTTCAGGATTTCTGGAACACTTACGTTTTCGAATATTGCTTTGCCTTTGTCTTGGGTTCTATCTCGCCTGGAGAATTCCATCTATTCTTCGCGTTGGGCCTGTTCAACACGAACCACCGTAGGCTTGAGTGAAGTAGTGATTATGGCCCTGATAAACATCCCGATCGAAGAAACAATCACCATCGTCATAATAACCTTGATAATAACTGAGCAAGACTTTTTCACGCTAAGCCCTTTCCTGATAAAAGATTACTGTCAAGATAAGCTCCAATTACCAATTATATAAAGATAGACGCTGAACTTCAGAATTTCTTGCGCTGCTTCTCAAAAAAGAGGCGCTTTGCCGCGTGCTCTTTGGCCATAGCAAACACCTGACAGAGCTGTTAACAACTCCGATGTCAATCAGTAGCATCGCCTGTATTTTATGCCGGCAGGATGTTACCATTTTGTTACGGCTTTGTCCTTTTCTCGTGATTTTTTCGGATTTCTTTTTTTCTCAACCCTCTTCTAACAAGAATAAGGCCTGAAAAAAAACTTTGACATTATGAACTTATTGATAATAAAATCGTATGAAAATCTACTTAGGCCTTTCTTTATTGTCGATTATGGTTTTGTTACAGTCTTGTTTAACCAATGAATTTGGAGGTCAAATGTCGATGAACACTTACAAACAGAGCAAAAATCTACCGCGTTCCCTTATTATTTCGACTTTCATTCTACTGTTGGTGTTTATTGCTCCGCTGTCGGTCTTTGCACAGGATGAAAACAGCATCACTGCTCTGCGGCAAATGGGCAAAGCTTTAGCTTCAATCGCTGAAAAGGCCTCACCAGCCGTAGTCAGCCTCAGGGCCGAAAAGACCGTCACACGGGAATCCTCACAATTCTGGGATTCGCCTTTTGGCGAACCATTTAATCCGTTCGAAGACGATATCTTCGATTTTTTCTTCCGTCGCCGTTCTCCTCAGCAACGCTCGCCCCAGCGCAGATACCGTGAGGTCCGGCCGGTGCAGGGCTCCGGAACTATCATCTCGTCCGACGGCTATATCCTCACAAATAATCATATGGTCGAGGGAGCTGAAAAAGTTGAGATCGAGCTCGCAGAGGGCCGGAAGTTTACCGCCAAAATTATCGGAACAGACAAAGATTCAGATGTTGCTGTCGTTAAAATTGATGCAAACAATCTGCCATGCCTCGAACTTGGTAATTCCGATGCCCTCGAAGTCGGCGAATGGGTTCTTGCCATCGGCAATCCGCTCGGCCTTAGCCACACCGTAACCGCCGGCATCGTCAGCGCCAAGGGCAGAAGTGGGTTCGGCCTGGCTACTCTTGAAAACTTCATCCAGACCGACGCCGCAATAAATTTCGGCAATTCGGGCGGACCTCTAATTAACCTTAATGGCCAGGTAATCGGAATTAACACCGCCATTTATGGTTCGAGTGGTAATATAGGTATCGGCTTCGCGATACCCATAAATATGGCCAAGCATGTCTATGAACAGATTATCGAGAGTGGAACCGTCGAGCGGGGCTTTCTCGGTGTCATGCCCAACGACATTGATCCGGAAATGGCTGAGGCTTTTGGATTAAAAGACATTAAAGGTGTTGCCATTTCCGAGGTTACTGAGGGTTCTGCTGCAGATAAAGCTGGCTTGAAGCATAATGACGTCATTCTTGAAGTTGACGGCCAGCCGGTTGAATCAGCCAGTGCGTTCCGGAACCGCATAGCAATGCTGAAACCCGGCACAAAGATTAAAATGGTCGTGTGGCGGGACGGAAAACGAAGAACGTTTGATGTTGAGCTTAGCAAACGTCCGCCAACGGAGGAGCTTACCGGTGCGCCTCCTGAGGCTCTCGAGCAATTGGGCTTTTCCGTGCAAAACCTGACTGATGAATTGGCCGAGCGTTACGGGTACGAAGGTCAAAGTGGCGTTATCGTCACTAATGTCGAGTCCGACTCACAGGCTGCAAAGTTGGGTATTGTGCCGGGCGTGCTAATTAAGGAGGTAGATCGACAGGCGGTCAAGAATACAAAGCAATTTAACGAGGCAATAGTAGAAGCCAAGAAGAAAGGAAGGGCTCTGCTGTTGGTAAAACGAGACCGTTTCCAATATTTCGTACTGCTATCGCTGTCTGATAGATAAGCATAACGTAGACCTTCTATACAAATGTCTTAGTCCCTCTTTTGCCCCGCTTTGAGCGGGGCTTTTTATTTTTACTGGTTATGTATCCGTAAGGCAGAAGTCCGCCACGGGTTGGTCGTGCATTATACCAATCATAAAAATTAAGTGCCCCCTTTTCTGCCTTCAGCAGAAGGCAAGGGGGACAGGTCTATTGGTAATCAATCGAGAGATGATTGCTCGCTTGCTCACGGTCGCCGCTCTGTTGCATATCCAACCTGATATCCTGATAACCTGATAACCTACACCCCGATTGCCTGACATTCTGATGTCACAATGATAGTCCGTAAAGCGCATATATTTTTTCGGCTCCGTATTATACCGATTCTATTTATTATTTGCCGATTGCCAAGTAAGAGCACAGGTAAACAAGTTGCTGCGCATTCTTGCACAATATCAACGAAAAGGTGTGCTTAATTGCATAATTCTTCCGCTGATTATTCTTGACGGGGGGCAGCTAATCTGGTATAAATTAAATTGGTGGAGCTTGTACCTGCAAAGGCAGGTATATATGGATTCTGGCTTTTCGGGGGGCTAAATCTATATTTTTTTGAGTAGATTAGCTCAGTTGAAAGGTCAAAAGGTGATATATGGAGTTTTGAGAGACAAATCTGTACTTCGAAGGTGTGATGCTAACATTTCAATTAACAGCCCATCTTGGGCTTTTTAAGAGGACCTCAAATGTTCTTTATCGCGTTTGGGGACCCAAGGAAGGAGGTAATAACAAATTCCAAGAAAAAATTGTCCCTGGCAGGCTTAAAACAAGAATTAAGAAGTCAGAAGCCAGACGTCAGATGTCAGTTTTTTCTGTCTTCTGTCTTCTGTATTCTGTCTTCTGTCTTCTTTATTCTGCTTTGGTGTGTGGCCAAAACGTGGTTATCTTAACTTTTTTGAAGGAGGACTATTATGTGTAAGAAATTGATTTATTTGGTTTCTTTTATTTTGGTGCTTGGTTTTGCTGCGACGAGCGTG